>JAAUXT010013665.1_pt1 | contig 34367 bp, 26 predicted proteins | sample 7278171 | NCBI WGS metagenome assembly JAAUXT01 (sample SAMN14350112, study PRJNA611818) | marine sediment metagenome | isolation source: surface marine sediment (1.8m) | place: French Polynesia: Moorea | collected 2018-08 | reverse complement strand
ATCCAGGCTGTGAGGGCATATTTTAATTTGGGGCCCACTTCGCACCGAGCCTTCGACCGCCTCGTCTGGTCGGTGGCGACCGGCCAATAAAGGGGTAAGTCACTCCACATCAGTGTCTTGTGGAACGCTTGGTGCACAATACGAGGTTCTATCATTTAATACGTAGAATCTTCATGGTCAGCACTGTCCTCAATGGACCGAAAGCGACGGGTCAAAGACTACCCGAGGTCAGTGCGACCAGGTGACATTGAGCGTCCTTCAGCACAACAGTCTTGGAACTGTGAGGACGTGTTTTTGGCTGTCAAAATGGAACACAAGAAAGCAAACATCACCATGCAGTTTCCCCAGAGGGTGGTGCAACGAGTTTGTGTCTGGTTCTGTGCTGCACTTGGGAAAACCCCCAAGGACACTGTTGCGGATTTGCAGAGAGTGTTCCGCCAGTCATCCTACAAGCAGAGTACCATCTACAAGTGGCATGCAGCTTTCAGGAGTGGAAGGACCAAGCTGGGTGACCTCATGAGGCACGGGGCTCCGCAGCGCGCACAGACAAGGAGCAAAATTCATCAGTGTTGAGTCCTGGTTGAGGAGAACCGGCGGGTAGGCATTCACCAGCTGTCAAATACTCTTGGCATTTCTTATGGGTCAACCCTGAGGATGTTGCACAAGGATCTCAACCTCAACAAGAAGGCTGCCAAGCTGGTTCCACACCAATTGACTGCCGACCACTGCCGCCAATGCCGACTCTTTTGCCAAGACTTTTTGCGCAGATGCAGAAGGATCCCTCACTTCTTGTCATCAGTGGTCACAACAGATGAGGCGTGGTTTTACCTGATCGAGACAAGGACAAAGCAGGAGAACATGCAATGGTTGGCACCAACTGACAACTGCCCACAAGAACCCAGAAGGCCCAGGAACTGCAAGAAACTCATGGTTGTTCCGTTTTTTGACCGCAGAGGAATCGTCCACCTGTCATGTCTCATCAACACAAATGTGAATGCAGAAGTGTTTCACCCTCTCCTCCAAGAAGCCAGGCAGTCTTTGCTCAACAGAAGAATCCAAGTGCGCAGGCAACCCCACAGGAGTGTGTTTCACATGGACAACGCCCCCGCCCACCGTGCCAGATGTGTCCGGGATTGGCTGGAAGCAGTGGAGTGGTCAAGGATCCCTCACCCGCCCTACTCACCTGACTTGTCTCCCTGTGACTTTTTCCTATTCCCCCTGCTGAAAAAACGCCTCCGGGGTCATGAGTATGGAGACCTGGCAAGATTGACTGCTGCAGTCCAAAGGGAGATCAGTGAAGTCACGTTGCGCCAATGGAGACTCTGTTTCATTGACTGGATCCGCAGATGTCTCCTGTTCAATGGAAACTATTTTGAGGGGATGAAGCATTTGCCACATTGACACTAATTTGGACCCTTCTTGCATGTTTGGTTTTTGATCTGACAGTGTACAGTACAATGTTTACATTCCATTCTTCAAGTTTGTTGACATCATTGCGCAACATATGTGTTAAATGCCTGTCAACATTGCGGACAAAAGGGACAGTGCTGACCATGAAGATTCTACGTATTAAATGATAGAACCTCGTACCCCCATGCTACTTTCAACTGTCAATGTGTTGGGTCCACCTAAAATGTGTTTGTTCTTCGTTTCAGTTGTAATCGCAACAGAAGACACGAAGACCACGGTAAGCTCCTTCCTGCGAGACGTGTACATAGATTCTACATGTTTACCGGAAGCAAATAACATTTTGAAAGCCGAGTGTCTCAAAGTTCATTTCTTTGGTCAAATTTGTCTGATATATTCACGTCGGTAAAACAGTGTCGCACTGTTATTTTCGTGTGGCAAAAGCGGAAATTCGAGCGAATCAGTCTCAAGGAAAGTGCATGGAAAATCAAACATTTTCCGGCAACAGGTTGAAGGTGTCTACGTGCAATCGGACAGAGCGAACAAACTGTTGGAGGTGGAAGAAGGGAAGAAACATCTTTGCGCTTTGTGCCCACACAAACTGGGATGCAGAGTCAAGTACACGGTAAGGTGAACAGTTTTGTGCGTTCGGGTGCTTTTGCGTCAATTGTTGAAAGCATTGAAAGGAACCGTTATCTCATCTTTGAAGATGTTTTCATTTTTCACGTGCTTCGGTCCAGTTGCTGGTCTCCGTGTACCACAACAGTGTTGTGCGAAGTTTGTTTCTTGCCAATGAATTCTGTCTTCTTTTTCAGGACGTCCTGATAATCAGTCAGTTTCTGCAGCCAAACGGCGAGGTGTTACCACATCACGTGACCGGACTTTGTCAGAAAGGTCACAGGCATTTGAAAAGTATCGCGCTGCGGGCACAGAGAGCTGGTAATTGTTCCCCGAGGCTGTTTTGACATATCAGAAAGTCGCGGTGATGTTATTCCGATCTTGTTTGCAAAAACCGTTCAGATGCGCGGATCTTTGTTGCAACCAATTCTCGTTTTGCAGGTTTGATACCGCAGTACGTGCAAGACGAACCGGAAGGGCCGCACTACGATGTCAGGGATTACAAGTGGAGAAGATACAACTGCTATTTCGACGAGCGATTCCCAACTAGCTTGAGTGATGAATAATGGGATTGTCCATGTCGGCTGGTCTTTCATCAAACGCGACTTGAAGGTTTCGAGGAGATACCGGCAGACAAGACAAATGTTTGGGTGGAATTGACGAATACGCTTGAGCGAGTCGCCGGTCCTTTTCAAGCTCGACGAGAAGTGTGGCGAAAGGCAAGAAGCTCGTCGATTTGGAACGAACAGAACATCCTTGCAAACGTCGCACATCTTTGTTGAAAACTGAGGAGTTTTGTGTTCTCAATGAGGCACAAGCGATGTGACATCGTGTGTTGAACAAGGATTTTTATTGTGACAGAAACTCTCAAGATTGCATAGCTCTGCGTGCTCAGTGTTTTGAAGTATTACAGTGACGGAATGTTGGTTTTGTTGTGACTTCTTTCACAACATGAAGGGCAGGTCGATGTTCCTCTCACCACTGCCAACGTAAACTGATCCAAAGCGCGACGTGCCAGGAACGTGGTAGAAGGTATAGCCAAGCCACAGAAGGCTTTTCAGTGTCACCAGTCCACTGCCTCGTTCGAACTGCAGACTCCACGATCCTGAAGTATGGAGGGTGAAAACAATCAAACAATCTGCATTTCTAAATGGCAAGAAATCCACAGAAACATTGTTCAAGATGGTAACGTGTTGGCTATGAATAAAATAAAAGTACCTTTCGGAACATCCTCGTCAACAGTATCCAGGAAGTCCAGTGACTTGTTGAGGTTTGCTTTCTGCAGCAGGCTTTTCTCGGGAAGCCTCTCTGGTTCTCGGAGGTGAAGGTAGTTGCACACCTTCGCCGCTTCTGTGACGGTCAGACCTGCGACAACCAGATACAAGTCGAGATTGATTTCATCCGTTTGGTGTGGGGTGAAGGCCCCTTTCTTATTTCATTTGTTGGTTTGGCTTGGTTTGGTTTTGTATTTTTTCGTGGCGTTGCTGGACATTGGATTGGGACCAGAAAGGTTCCGTACTCCCACGAAACACCAGCAGGAAAATTTGCAATCTTCAGACATCTGACGGATTCAAGCGTTCTTGTCAACACTGACCTTCAAAACTTCGATTTCTGTACACTTGACCCGTGGGCGTTTTTACATATGCTCCTCTCGGTGCAATCTTGACGTCATGATCAATCTCATCAATCACGGCCGCCAGCCTCTCTTCTTCTTTGATGAAGATCTGGGAAGAAAGCAACGTTTCATTCTTTATTTGCTTGGAAATTTGTTCACACCGTTTTCCTTGTTTTTGGCTCGAAAAAGTTTCAACCACTTGGAAATGTTGAGGTCCATTCTATTTTGAGGTTGCAAACGCACTGCCAAAGGTGCTCCAAGTTGAAAAGTCAAGCCTCTCGTAAATTCACCAGTGAGGAATATCGCAAAACATGTTGCTTCAGCTCACCGTTTCGTCTTCCTCTGTTTGTTCTTCACCTTCGCCGACCTTCTTGATTTCGACATGTTCAAATTCAAATGACGGGTCCCCAGTGAAGCGCCCTTTGGCCAGATGTGCTTTCTGCTTCATCGCCTCGGTAGCTGGTGGCAAAAGACCCCACTGGACACAGTCTTTGCTGAAAAAAGTAAAGCGACACTCACTGTTTGAACACATCAGCAGCAAACTCTTGCCTTCTTGATCGATCTCTTTGGGTGCTGTTCGATTTGCTGATCCGGATCGCTGTTTCCGATTGGTGGGGATCCGTCCAGAAACCTGTCCGATTGCTGTGGATCGATCCGGATCAGCCAAAATGCGTTTTGTTTGCACCGGTCGGTGGTGATCCGGATCGCTGATCTGCTCAAATCGAACGCCAGACTGGAGTCTAGATCTAGAATCTACCTTGGATTTTGCAACTTCGTTTGTGATGCCGTGAAATCAAGACTTAAATCTTCACGTAGATTATACCTGTACAGAGTCTTCTTCTCGTTGCTCGAATTCCCTATTTCATCTGCTCCAACTCCTTGGGCAATGAAATAATCGTCTTTCACGCCCAGAATCTTGCCCCAGAAGTAAACACGTGAAAATTTCTGATTGCTCTGCAGAATGCACAGGGATGTTTGAAGGCACGCCTTTTGTTCGGGACTTAGAATCACCCCGCTGCTGCCAACATAATCTATGTTGAGATGTAAGTCTTGTGATTCCATGTTGAATGTGGAAAACCGTATCCGTCACACATAAAAAGCGGCAATATTCGTTTTGACAACTTTGCAGCTTCCGTTCGTCGTCCGCTTGACAGTTGCTACGTCGTTGCCAAGAGTGTGCGCATGCGCTGCACTCACTTCCGCAAAACACACCCACGTGGCCAAAACCACAGACTTGCAGCGATCAAACGGTCTTTTTCATGGTATCTGACCGAAGTGATGGAACTCGGGCTGGATGCAGATGTGGAAATAATGTTTGCAGTGCAAGCAAGCAAAGTTGTGAACAGACACAACCTTCAAGTCAGGTTGAGTCGCAAATACAACAGGGCAACACTTCCAGGGTCCAGGGAAAAGAACATTGCGATGGTCTGGGAACACAGGCTGGGAAGAAATCCGAAACTGTGGAATGGAACAAAGTTTAGAATTGACTCGGTACATCTCGAAGACAACGTTGTTGTTTTCAACCTCGGGGTCACGTGCTACAGAGATTTTCTGGGCACAAATTGGTCTCCAGACGCTCAAGATATTTTGCAACTTGGCAAGACTGACTTCGGAAACAGCCATGCATACATGTCAGATGCACTGGGTGTTGGAGCACTGGTGGCCACCGCTGATCACAAAGTTATTTTGCTCAGAAGAAGCGAACTTTGTGCTGAAGCCGTTGGCTTGTACGACATTCCAGGAGGGCATCCGGAGCCTAAGGTTTGCGGTTAGTTCTTGTCCTGTCTTGTCTTCTTTGGTGGTGAGCACTCGACCCAGCACTTTCGTTTTTGCAGGCTTTGGTGGGAAACATAGCAATGGAGGAGATAGATCTGGATAGCATGGCCGAGTCTGAGGTCGTCCAAGAAATATTCAATTCCACTTTGCAAGAAATCGTGGACGAAGTGAACATTCCTGCTGCAACTTTAACTGATCCAGTGCTGTTGGGCGTGGCCAGAAACACGACCAGCGCTGGCAGACCGAGTTCGGAATATCTAGTCAAGTAAGTTCAGCGTGACGGAAATGCTGTGTGATTTTTGCACTCACGAAGCCATCTTGTTCACACGATTAGTTTGAATTTGGAAGGTGTTCTTTACATTCTGACGACATTCACTCGAGATACTCAAGTGGAATCCACGCAGAAGCCGATGAATCTACAGAACTCATGTTCGTGCCGATCTCCGATGTTCTGCATTTCCAAGAAAAGAAGCCCGAATTGTGGAAACAATTGGCTCCTTCCTCGAAGGGATGTATCACACTGTACCAGCTCTTCACACGTGGAAAGACTGATCTGGCAACGTGACTGCGGCAACTCCTGCGCCCACAAGAACAAACAAACTGCATTGTCATCAAATTCTTCCTTTTTTCTCGAAACAAGCTAGACAGACAAGGTGCGCGGTGTACAAGATACAAAGTTGGTACGGAACTAATGTCAACATGAAAACCACATTGACGTTGACAGTTGCCCTTGTTTTGGAGCGATAAACTGCGAGGGAGTCAGAAGAAATGAAAAAGTTGAAAACAGTACTATTTGTCAACAAGAAGAATTGAAAAAACTAAAACAACTTCGTGTACGTTCATTAATGGGTGACATCATCAATCAGAAATATTGATTCGCCCTTTCACTGCAGTGCAACAAGAACTGCAGAACGAAACGAACTGTTCGAGTACAGCTGTACTGGCAACATCAGTGCGTTTCTTCCTGGAATATCTTTGACATCAAACGCTTCAGACCAAACACGAAATTCTGAGGACAAACTCATTTTGTTTGTTCCACTCGGTGGTGCAACCCCCAAAGATAAATAAATTATGTAGCACACCATTGCATGTGCATCACTGAGCAACCCTGCCACTTGATATATTACTCCACATTTCAAAGTTGACGCATTCGAACTCTGAAACATTTCCTAACACGACTCAAAGGCGGCATTGTGCAGAAAATATTATTTGTCTGCCTTCTGAGACTTTTTGGCGAGTACACGATCCAGCTTCATTTCTTTGACGCGGGCAACAAAAAGGCGACACAGGCGTTGGCCCGCCTTGTACTCCTCGGCGGTAGGCACGTTATAACGCTCGCAGTTGGCGAAGACGAGGCGCATGTCTTCCAACATGTCGGCAGCGTCTTCGTACTCGAACTTATTCATCTTCACCTTGATGGTCGAGAAATCCATTGGTTTCTGGATGATGGTGAGGTAATCGGGTGCCTGAAACAAGCAACAATGCACACAGGCGCGTCTCAAACTCTGCGTGTTAAACCTTCCAGATCAGGCTTGCTTGAGTGGGCCAAGGCAAAATTCACATATTTTTGCCCTTTTTAGGTGATTTGAGGAGCTTGGTCCGATTTGTGAGCTTTTGGAAAAAGCGAGCAAAATCGGAGCAAGCAAAATCAAATCACCTATACACAGGGTCTTACAAAAGTTATATGTACACCTGTTTTATGTTGTATATATGAGTGAAGCCCCAGTAGTGATGTTGTAGTATAGTTTATTGTAGAGTATGAGTTGGAGCTCTGTGGTTTAGGCTACCTTCCTCTATGGTGTCACAAGCTATTGTGTGTTGGCAGTCTGGGTCATGTGCCCAGCTTAGGATAGTAGCTCCATCTATGGTAATGATATGATTGGCTGTGGCTATGCTGTGGCTGTGGCAGTACTTAGGGGGTGGTCATGGTAAATATATATAACAACACACACCCACTGGGTCAGACCGAAACGAGCGACCATCAGGGTTCCCGCCCGGAACTTCTTGTTTCAAATATATATTTATTTGTTGACGAAAAAATTATGACAAATTCTTTCGTCTTTTGGTTTGCACGGAAGGGAGGGGAGGGGAGGGCGTTCAACAGATCTTGATCTCTCGTGTCTGTGGCGCGTTCTTTCTGGCCGTGGATCAAGAATTCGAGATTTTTGGGACAATTTGTCGGGGGTCAGAAGGGTTACAGATTCTTTATCGACAACAATCTATCGTGTGTCGGCCAAACAGAGCGATTGGAAGTTCTGTGGATGATTTCAAACCAAACCTTGTTTTGACAAGATGAGAAACTCAGATTGTTTGGCTTTTCGTCAGAGCAGCAGACGTGTTTCTACGCAACTTTTGTGACGTCACGCATTTGGCGCACCTGCTGCACACGCTGGTAAATCGCCACACACAAAATTGTTCAATTCTAGACGACCAAAAAGTGAGTAAATGGAGACAAAACAATGCTTTCATCAGTTGGCAAAAAAAATCAACATATCAAAATGTGTCCAGTCAAACAAAACACCACTTCGTGTTCCGTTCGTAACCTCACAGACACGGCCATAATACATAAACAATAGAAAATCGCCTGACAAGATTCTCCACCGTGTGTTGGCAACGGCGCGCAATTTGTGACGTCAACGTCCTCGAAACGGTCGTCCTCAAAACGTCGGTATTTCTGCTGGTAAAGAGCATTCAAATGCGTTTGAAGCCTTGAACTATGAGGCGTCCAGCAGTTGGATCTAGTTCTCGTTTGCAAAGGGTTCTGAGTGATCCAGGGTCGAGGTGTGGGGCCGACAGGCTGTCTCGAACAGGGTCCGACCCAAGAAGCTCAACATTGAGAAGTTTGACTCGAGTCCCAGAGGGGCTCTGGCGGATCCAAGCATCCATTTGGAACTGGATTTTCACCAGACCAGAATCTACCTCACCCGATGCCCGCCTTCTGGACCGGCGGCCTTCCAGGAGCAAAAACTTTTCCAAAGAAAAGTTCAAGAAAGTTTAAGAATCGTTTCCGAGCTGGATCTATTCACCTGACAGAGCCGGGTGGACGCAGAGGGGGCTTGTGGCATTTCTGGAACTTGCACACACGCATGCACTCACACACACACACACCCCAAGGCCTGCTCCGACGGATTTAGCTCGTTTCAAATGCCATGAAGCGAAAGCCACCTGTCGATTTATTTCGGAAGATAACTTGTCGTTTCAGTTGCAGATTCCGGGCTGTAGTCTAGCTGTGCCCTTCAAACATGAGGTCCGAAATGCTGCGACTTCTTCTTCTGTTCTGTCTCGTCACCGTCGTTGTGGAGGCGCAGAAGTACAAGGGGTGCGTGCACACAGCGAATTCTTTAGTTTTGAGACACCTCGCAATCAGCCAGATTGCGCGTGCAGCAAAGTGAACACAATCCATGCACAGCTTCGGAAAGTAGAAGACAGATCAAACGAGTGTGCAGGGGAAATTTGCGCTGTTTGGTTCTGCCATGGCCTGTTGTGGCTTTCTATTGACCTTTGTTTTGGCCTGTCTCTATGCAGCTTTGCCCAGATCTTCCCGAACAATTTGTCTTTCGTAGTGTGGTGTGAGCATTTTGCCACACCCTGCTCGCGGCTGCAAATGGTGCATGGACAAGATTCACACTCGGCCTTTCCGGACATCAGTGAAATATTGGCTCAAATGGAGTTTGATCAAATGAGCGTCAACTGTACGACGACCCGTGGGTTTCTTGCAGGGTGAAGCCGTTTAAATGCCTCGAGTCGATGGTGCGGAAATGCGACTGTCGCAACTGCGGAGGGAAATTCCCGAGACGCTTGAGATGCACCTACCACAGGTTCCCAAAAGTGATGAAATGCAGATACAGGTAATTCTCGTCTTTTTGACGACAGTCTCATTGATGGTCGCGTAGCTGGCCATCTAGGTGCCGCTGACGGCTTGAAAACCAGTAGCATTCATGTGTGCGTCTGTCCACACTTTGGAATGTAACCTCCCCCCACCCACTGGGCCAGAAAAGGCCAGACCCCCCCCCACCCACCCACTCAGCCAGACCAGAAACGGCGCGACCATTAGGGTTCCCGCCCGGAACTTCTTGTTCGATGAAAACTCGTGTTCGCCTTTTTGTCGAAAGGGTAGGTCCTGGATGTTTGGACCTTCCTCAGCCAGGATCTGCTGAGTGGAACCTTCCAGGTCGGTTCTGCCCCCTTCTCCAAACGGCTGTTCCCGCCTGGCAGGGAGACCACATGCGCACTTTCTGAAATCTGATTTATTTTCCCACTTGTTCAGCGTTGTGTTGCGGACACAGGAAAGAAAAACACGACATCGAAATTCGACATCTCGTGGACAAGACCTCTGCTGGACGCCCGAAATTTGTTGTCGCAATTCTGGGACAATTTGGTATCGAGAGAGCAGGAGGGAGCCACTTTGAATTTGTCCTCACATTGTTTACTTTTCTGGATTGACTTTGTCTTCTTCAATCCAAATATCCAAGTTCTAAAGCAGGCAGATAATTTCAAGTCAAAGATCTCTGTCCAGTCACATGCTTTCTAGAGAAAAGGCATTTGCTTGCAAGACCAAGATAGCTACCTTGAGATTGAACTGTTTTGTTGTGGGCTGCACGAGAACACTTCACACTTCAGCATGTCTGGGTTGTGAGAATGTGTGTGTGTGTGTCTCCCAACTCTCAACATGTTGAGCAAGAAGTATCTCTGAGATCTTGATGAGAAACCTTCTGTTCTGAGCTCCATGAAGCAAGACTATTTTGCTGGTTTCTTCCATTTTTTCTCTCAAAGCACATCTCTACTGTTGTCTAGTCTCACAATAATCACCATCCTGGTCAGACTTCCACTACTTGTTCCATCTCTGGTTGAAACTTACCATCCCATGTTGATGGTAGTGTGGCTCCCAAGCTTCAGACCCCAAGAGCCAGAACTCTCTCAGTTTTATACTCTCAGACAAGAAAAGGGGGAAGTCATTAGCTCTTTCGCTCTTTCACAGGAAGTCATAAAATCACATCACAGGAAGTGAGAATGCCATAAGGTCAGCACAGGATGTGCCTCCAGGTGTGTGAAGTCATGATTTCCACAGGAAGTGGAGGAAGTGAGTCTGGCTTTGTGGCAGGAAGTTGGTGGAGCCCATTTCCCATGGTGCTCCAACCAGGCATGGTTTCCTTCCACAGACCAACTTACGGCCTGTTATAAGGTCTCATCCATGCAATGGCCAATTTATGGCTTCACAACAACAAGGTGTGGAAGTCCAACTTCATACTGTCACAGGATTGTTCAAATACATTGAGATCAATTTAGAAAACTAGTTAGCATGCAACAAGAATGTGTCCTCATGACACCATTTGTCCATAGACAATAAGGTTGAGATTGCACAACAACAGGCACCCATCGAGAAATCTTCGAGATCAAATTTTGTTTGGACCGAAGTCAAAAGGAATCCTGGATGTACCCGCAGAAAAATTTCGGTGTTTTCAAAAATCTGGGACCAACGATGTCGCACACAACAGTGGACGTGACTGGAGGAATGTCCGCCAAGGGTTCAGGCACGCGCCTGCACCGACAAGTGTTCTCCTTTCAGTTCTCGCTACAAGTCCGAGTGCAAAATGACCAAGTCGCCGCCGATGAAGGCTCTCCCACGAGGTCAGTCTTCCGTCTTTTTGATAGGCGCTCTCTATCATTGCGACATTGGGAATTGTCAGTACAAAACACCAAAGCAAAATGCACCACAAAATTTGACAAACCTTGCAAGCATCTTGCAAATCGGCATTGACTGGATTCTTGCCGCGCCGTCCCTGAAGCTGAGCTGAAGGTGGAGCGACCACGGGGTACAGATATTACCTCGAGCACCGACCCTGCTGTTCGTGACAGTCACCTCCAACTCGGACTCGTTGCAGGCGGACGTTACTTGATCGGAAACCAGTACGGCAAGACGTTTTCAAACGAGCAACTCTTCTTTCACCGCTACCACAAAGACTCCAAGGGCGGACACTGGCACCTGAGCAACAAAAGATGTGCGGGAGAAGATCTGTGCATGGGCATGAGGAACAAAGGGCGTGAGTACCGTTGCCTCACTCGTGGGCACACGTGCGACGTGAATCTCGATAAATCGTGAAAATCCCCTGTCTACCTTTCGACTGCACCACGAAGCAGTTTGAGGTTGGTTTGTCTCGTTGGTTTGCCTGTTGCTGTCGGCTGTTCAGATTCTCAACCCTCAACCTGACCCCGCGTCAACACTTCACCTTCGCCTGCGTCTGGGCTGTCAATGATTCTCATTCTGCGCGGGTTGCTGTTGCAAAAGTTGTCCAAAAGTTGCTCGATTACTCCCTTGTGCTGCTTTTAAAGGTTTCTCCCCTCTTTTCCCTCAGCCGGGCACTTCAAAATGGAGTACAAATGTTGGAGCAAGATCAAAGAACTCATCCGACGAGCGAAGCACACGCAGGCGGACGTGTGTCTGCGTGATGATGAGAAGAACATGGACGGCAAATGCGTCAACCTCATTGGACTCATGTACGTTTACTGATGCTTTCGTCACAAAGGTTCAGAGTGGCAGGCTTGTCACCAGAAACGACATCAAAAGTGTCACAGTGAAGATCACAATCCGAGTGACATGTGGTCACTCGTAAGATTTTTTGGCTTGTCTGTGTGTTTGTTGCTCGATTCAACTGAAACACGGTTGCGCATTGTCTGTCACAATTGAGCAGACCCTGACGAAATGGACTCTTGCAAGCCAAAAATTCAATGTAACCAAGACACAAACGGTTCATTTGTTTGGCAAAGAACAAAACGTATGATTCGTGTCGTCGGTCTGATGTTTCTCTTTCAAAAACAAAATCGTGTCATGTGATTTTTTGGCTCACTGATGAACCGCAGTGCTGCGCGCGTCAGTTTCTCAAGGGGATCCAGCGCGATGATCGACTCAAAATGGTGTGCCATGTCGTGAATTTGACTGCAGTCCGACTTGGTTTCTGTGGCAGAGTCGATGTCAACAGAGTCGGCGATTCTGATAAATTTTGGATGGAGTTGTTGCGCTTTTTCCTTCGAGACATCATGACTGTAAATACATGCGTTCACGTTGTTTTCTTCCATTGTAAGACATTTCAAATATTGCTTCCACATTTGTGGAAATGAATTGAGGAGGCAAGGTACTGCATATCCCGTCCAGGGGTCCTTTTGAGCGGGTTGAATCAGGAGCGTTTGATGCGCCAGACCGTGACAACTCGATCGAGACCCCATTGGTGGCCGGGCGGTGGGACAACACTTCTATGAAGTGGAGAGACCCATTTGTGACCAAAGCGTGGATCCCTACCCCACCCCCAGCCCCTCTATTTTTCTCCGGAAAATTGCTGGGGAGAGAATTCTCCATGGGGGGACCAGCAACGTTCATGTCCATCGCGGTCTTCGACTCTGTTGTACCAAACACGTTCAAAAATGTTCAGTCTTGCCCAGGAAAATAAATGTACCAACACTTGAAATGTTTCAGAGATTTTGTTTGTCAGTACAAGACTCGAGTGCGCCCTGCTCCAGCAAAGCTGGACATGAGTTCTGGGGTTGTCTCCCTTGGGGCTATCTTCGTCGCTCCCACTTGTACAGAAGCACCAAACAAATTAGATTTGCAAGCAAATAGAAGCGGCTTGAGACATGCAGTACTTACAAAATCAAACATTCAGTTGTCAAACAGAAAGGAGTGGTTTTCCTGGAGAGCACGCGTCAACCAGCATGATCAAGCTGAGCATGAGTCTGTCGGTGAAATTGGCGATTTTTGAGAACATTGCGCATTGTTTTCTTGTTAGTTCTCGTTCTGGCTTGACGTGTGTTCTCCAAACGAGACTCTCCAAACGAGACCAGAGATCAGCAAATCCTCGCAGAGAACGTTGATGAAAGAGGGGACGACCAGCCTGCGGAAGCCGCTCCCTTCTCCAAAGGCTTCGCAAAGTTCACTTTTGCGTGTCAAGAGACAGAGACTGACGGTCGCCGTCATGCCATTATCCCACTGAAGTTTCTTGTCCATCCTTTCTTGTCGCTGAGGAGTTTAGTTCTTTGCACTTTGTGATCTCTGAGATCGCGCTGCTGGCCAGACGGCTCACACGGCTTGAACTCTGAAGCTTCCATTTCTGGTCGAAAATGCGACCAGCCAATTTGTGCAAAAGAGGCGACGAGCCAACCAAGCGACACGGGAACCGTTTGATTTGGCGCGTCATCTGCTGTTGCGCCACCCTACTGCTGTCCCTTGGCCTCGGTGCCCTGGCGGTAGCCTTCCTGCAGCTGCAACATGACGTAGCCGAGCAGCCAACTCCAGGCGCCGCGCGCCTCGGGTGTCAGTCTCCGCCCCAGGTCCTCCTCGAACGTCGCGAAGATCACGTCCTGTAAGCAGCGATGACTTGGCAATTTTCAGTCGATCCAGAAACTTGTTGGCACGCGTTTGATTGAGCAGAAAACAGACTTTTCCTCGGGTATTGTTGAGAGCCTGTGTATAAATTTTAGCTGGGTTACAGTACAAAGTTCTGAAATGCCTGGCAAATCTCAGGCAAAATCTCAGGTCAAGACTGCGACTTGAAGACATCACTTGTGTGCACGTCATGGGACGTCAAGGGAAATATGGACCTCTCCAAACACGGGAGACCGTGGCAAGTCTTTGGCGGAAGCAGCCTCACTTTGAATAGCTCGAAGTAGGCTGGATCGAAGTGGCCGGTGGTAGAGTGCGCCCGACCCAGGTCTGTGAGCAGTGGAGCGAGGTTCGAGTCCAGGGCACGGATGTTGTCCACAGCCGCCCCGATGGCCTGCATGAACCTGAGGGACAACACCCCGGCACGTTCAGTGCGTTCGTATCCGACGAAAGACAGAATGAAATCAAAGAAACAACTTGCGATTCGTCGCAGCAAAAAGACGTGACACGGACAGCGAAAATAATTGGTCCTTTCTTTGAGACTGAGTCACCCTCCACCCCAAATACTCAATGGACCCTTTTGTTGGGGGAAGAATCACTGACTGACCTGGAGGCGTGCCCGCGGAACTTGGGGTCGTTCGGCAGGTCGGCGTCGGAGGCGTCTCTGAACGGGAAGAGGCGGCGCGCCTCGGGGTTCCGCCGGAAGATCTCGAGGAAGATGCGCACGCCGCGCCCGGTCATGTCGTCCGCCAGTCGGCGCCACGTTCGCTCGATCAACACCATCTGGTGGGCGAATGGTGTCCAGTGCAACTTTTAATCACAGATTCAGGTATTTGGCGGGAGCTTGTTCAGAGGTTTGAAACGAGAAACATTTTGTTGATGGCACTCGAAATATGTCTGTGCCTCTGAACACCATGATAGATCTGTCTGCTGTAGACCACCCCGACGTGTTTCCTTTTTGAGAGGGCTGCTTACCTCACGTTCAGTGAGCATGTGACTCTTTCTCCGCGAGTGTGGTCTGTTGTTCTCGGACACAGGAACGCTGGTGCTGCAACCCATTCCTCACTCGAGTAAGATCCAATCATCTATTCGCTCCAGTCGCAGTCTTCATGTGTCCGTGTTATGCCGGGTTCTTATCCTTTCTTTGGAGACGGAACATTTTTGTAGGTTTCTGAGTCAAAGAATTTGTTTCAGTGCTCCTGTCCAAAAGCCTTGAAGCGGCTCACCAGAACTTTCTTCTTTCTCTTCTCACGAGACGAAGTCTCTGTCTCTTGCTTGCAATTTGCTTGGTTCTCCAGGTCAACAACCTTCCTGTGCCGTCTCCTCATTGCAGGTCGTGCAACACGTGAATGCTTCCAGTTGCAGTATTCAGGAAACGCTTGGACTTTGGTGGCCAGTGCTTCAAGGCGAACATTGTTGCACAGACGAATGTCAAAGCAGCTTATGCGTCTCTTCCCTCTCCATTTTCGGCTGCAGGTCCCTGCAGCTCCAGCATATTGGCGGTCCCGGGAAGATGCGAGCTTTAATCAGCTGATCAAAGCTCCGCGGGGCCTTTGAACTTGGCGCTGAACATCCTGATTGACAGGAAGCGCTTCAGGTGCGGCTTGCGTGTCCCACAGGCGTCTGTCGGCAGAAGACTTCTGGAATCTAAACACGTGTACGTGTGGGGCGGTGTGTGTGTGTGTGCGTGTGGTCGGTCCGCTGTCCCTCAATGTGTTGACACGTTGATAGGCACGCAATCTGCTTAAATTCGTCTGAGGGCGTCGCAAGTTGCGCACATCAAGCTTTGCAGCGTTCCATGCTCTTTGACAGAACTGTTTGAGTTCCACAAGTGACCTGAAGTTTTTAGGCATCTGTGGTGCAAACGAACGGGCCATAGGAAATTTTTCAGGGGCGAAGGCCCGGCCCCAGGCCTCTTCAGAACCGCCGTTGACTGCGGAGGCAAACGTGGCTCTATTTTCGATGCGTGGTTTCCAACTGTCGTGGAGTACCGTGCGGCCGTTGACTCTGGGTGCAGAGCTTCAGACAGTCCCCTGTGCCTCAACGTCAAGCAGCCTTCGAGAATCGAACATCCTCTGTAACACTCGTGTTCTCCCACTGCAATGTTTGCAAGGTCTGATGTCAGATGTTACGCACCTTGCTGCATTCCGAAGCTGCTCTGTGTGTATACAGATACTCACACACAGTACTCACTCAACACACAGGAACTCCGACGGGCCAGCTTCTCATCTCTACTCACAGGGAGGTTCAAGCAGCAGAGACGGTTTGTTGACGATCGGCCAATCATCAAACACATATTTTCAACTTTTTGGAGTGTTTGTGCAAAGCATACACACCACTAAGTTTCACGCCGAAAGGTTCTTCAATTTTGAAAGGAAGTAGATTTGAGCGAGGAAGCTCTGAACCTACAACTTGCACTTGTTCCTCAGGTTCTGTTGGATTTGTGTGAACAAACACCCTGCGTTGAACACAAAGTATCGACGTTACGAACGCACTTGACTCCACCACAACCCGAGTGCAAGAAGCTTGCGGACTGCAGGAGTGGAAATTACGAGCACGTATCTGTTGCTCGTCAAACGGTGGGATGTTGTTGAGTCGACAGCAAAACGGAAATCAGGAGTGAACACGAGGAGTTTCACTCAAGGTTTGTAGAGAATCTAACTGTGGTTTCCAGGTTTGTTCCTTTTTGAAATATTGGATGTGACAGTGAGCGAGATGTCCATCCTCCTGCTGTGCTAAAAAGCAATGATGGATCCTTTGGAAATGCATGCGGGGCCCAGCACCCCTAGGATCCAGAAATATAAATTTGTCGCATATTTGTGTGCTTGAAAAGGTCTTGGAAAAAGTCCTGGAACTGCATGCAGAGACTGCTGGATTTCATTTCGACTGTCAGAAGTACTCAATCCAAATGTTTGGCGCATTTGTACACCCACCCACTTGAATTTTGCACTGCCAGGTATGGTCAGCCAGGAAGTGGAAACATTGCCAGAAGCAAAGTTCCGCTGCCATTACGTAACGGTCCGAAGACTGGTTGAAGTGTCGGTTTGTTAGCTTTGAGTTGTGATGCTCTGTGGCAAAACACTCGCCCACACAACGCAACTAAACTCGTGGAGCTGTCAGCTGGGCTCATTCCGGGCCGCAGTGAGTGGAAAGAAGTGGGGTACGAGTCCACGCCAGAATTGAAAACAGGGGACGCTTGACACGTGGTCCATACATGTATACTGAAAATTTGTCCCGCTGTATGTGGGCTATGCTCCTCTCAACCTCAATCAACACATTGCCTGGTCTTCATCTTTCCATGCACTTCAAAACCATGGCTCTGTTTTGTGGATCAGATGAACTCAGGCACCTTCCGCAATGACGCACGCCGACACGTTCTCCCCCGCGGCGCTGCAGTTTTGAGTGGAGCCTGGGCTCTACATGTTCACACTGTGTACAATTTGCACCTCACCACACGAGCAGTCCAGAGATAGTGGATTCCGCCCGAATGGATCCGGGGCATCTGCAGCCAATCTGAAGTCTGCACTTGCAAATGGATCCAGATGTGGACTCCGATGGACCCAACCTTCTCTGACGTCCATGAAAAAATTCTGGACCCTGAAACACTGCTGCCCCGTGAGCTTCACAAACTGCAGCCCCACAGCGTCGGGAGAAGGGCTTTGGAGCTGAACACACAGCTTCAGACGTCTGTCCCCTCCGCGGATACCGCCGTGTCGAACGAGGTATCAGACCTCAAGACCACAAACCAAACAAGGTTTTGCGTGTGCGCAGGATGACTCCCCAAAACACACACACACGCACGCACACGTACTCAAAGATACAGGCACGCGCACAAAGTTGAGCAGAAACTTGTTGTCTTTTCGTCACAAGCAAACCCAAGAACTTTGCGCCAAACCAAACCGTTGTTACCCAACGCCCGTTCTTACTCGTATATTTTGGCTCACTGCGTCGATCAAAGATTGGCCCTTCACTGATCTCAGACCACCCCGGTCTTTGCTGTTCTGGATCCACACTCTAATACAAATTTGCTTCAGGAGAAGGAACTGAGTCAGACAGCAGAAATTTCCAGCAGAATATTAACGGGGCTGTTGAAAACCATTCCTGTTGGAACACCATCTCCGTGCAGCTGGCAAGAGTTGATTTGAAGCGAAGCAGATAGATTTCTGTTTCCTTCGTTTTATGTTCTTCAAATAAAGAAGTGCATTTGCGCTACGTCACGACTGGAACGCCCTTTGCATGTTCTGTTTCTTCTTTTCAGATGCTGAGTGTTCGTGACATTCTGAAGACCTGGATGCAGAGCGCATCAGTTCAACGTTGACACAGCTTCAACAAACAAACCGCTCAAGCACAAGAATCAGCAGTTGCAACCATCAAGTGAAGCAAATGTTCATTCACAAACTCCAAAATTCGAGAGGAAAAAATGAAAAAGCCTTGAAGCAAGCAATTTTGTGACAGGATCTACAAACTGAACATTCCTGTGCACCAAAGGGAGTTTTTGTTCATCACAAAGGCACCACAAGACAGACATCTTGTTTCTGAAGCTGACACAGCGAAACGCGGTGGAGACACCAAAATGAACTTCAAGAAGAATGAAAGTCACCCAAGTGTCCACGGAGTATGTGGAACGTCACCACGTTACGTTCCGCCCGTGATTCACGTCAGTAGTTCACGTCCCGCCGAGAGCTACGTCAAGTTCCACAACAGTCACGTGACGCGCAGCAAACAGGAAGCGCCTGCTCTGCAGAATCACGTGGGTGCCTCGACTTCCGGTCACAGATGGGAGTCCAGGATACCCAATGGACCAACAGAAAACCTCCCGATGTGCACAAACACACAGAAGAGTAAAAAGAGTTTGAAGAACTCTGACCAATGTGGACATGGTTTCCAGATGGGAGCCTCGGGATACAGAAGAGATGACTGCACGTCATCTGAGTACCAAGAAGACAAGGACACAACGCCACTGTGTCCAAACTGGAGATTGAGTCCACAACCTAAAGGGACCAAAGTGGCACAAGACAAACCTGAGAGAAATGAGAGATATCAGACACCTGGCGACAATGGAAATCCCTCCCACCTAGGGAAACCCCCACAAGGAACCAAACATTCCTGCCCTGGACAGAGCAACAAACCTCTCACTGGGAAGAACCTCGAAGTGAACTTCGTGGACGGCGACATGATCATCAGTCAGCATTCCACCGAAGAGACGCTCGAAGTCAAGGACAACAAACATGAGAGTTACATGTTTCTCGCCATCCTTGTTTGCGTGTTCTTCAACTTCCCAGTGGCCTTCATCTCCCTGATTCTGTCCATCAGATCTCAGAGCTTGTTTGAGAAGGGTCAAGTGAGGACTGCGCAGACATTGGCCAAGGTCTCTTTCGTGATCAGTATGGTGGCTCTGGTCACTGGAGTGTTTCTCATCCTCGTTGCCATTCACTTCTTGGCTGACCTGCAACAGAAAGAAAAACTGTAGCGAAGGCAGGAGTTTGGGCACTCCCCTGAGCAACAACAAGAACCTGACGTCCAAGGAGGTCTCAAGCCCTGTCGTCCCCACAACTGGTTCAGGGTTGACAAGTCCTTTCCAAGTGGACAGCATTGTGCTGGTGGTGATAAGATTCTACGATTTGGAATTCGAGTCCGCATGCAGCGTGCGTCAATGAGAGACGCCATCTGAACAGAGTCTTGGACCCGGACAGCACTGCCAATCCGGAGCTTCAACCTCGATTTCCTGAGACTGCAGAAATCCTGGTGTTGTACTTTTGCAGCTGAAGTTTCAATGAAAGAAATTTGGAAATGCATGCGAACAGTCAGTTTTGTGTTTTGCTTCACTTTTGACTTCGCTGGAGCACGTGCGTACGGAATGTCCAAAAAGTTGCTCGGACGGAAAATGATGAAAACCAAGTCAAGGTCAACGCGAAATATTCCTTGCTCGTTGTCCCGGCCTGTTTTATCCATTACAACAAAACATACCACTGTTGGAATTCAAAGAAGCTGAAACACAGGTGCAGCCTTCACAAGCCACGAAACCCCAAAATTTGTGTTCACATTGAAATCAATACTGAGCGCGATTGGCTGCGAGGGAAAATCGATCGAGAATTTCCGCGCCATTTCTTGTGAGGAGAATTCAAGATGAGGGATTAAAGTGTTCTTGATCAGGCTTGAGAAACAATTGATCTCGAGTCCTGGGAAGATCAGGGTGTGAGAACGAGAGTCAGCTTGTGTTTGATGAGCTTGTTTTGTTCTTGTTTTGTTGCTCGAGAACAAACATCAAAAAACAATTTTTTTGAGCGTTCAAGAACTGCTGAGCGTGCCGAGAGGAACAATCTGAGGCAATTTCGCCAGAACATGCTGGAGGTTCACCACAACTTCCTCGCATTCTGAATCCGTCCCCCGTGCACCGGTCCCACGACCGCGCTGCTCGTGCTGCGGTTTGCGATGTGTTCGCTTCACGGCGCGGCGCGCCGCCGCTCCCAGCACCGCGCTCCCGCCGCCGCGCGCTCACTCCTGCGCATCCAACTGTGCACCGTGCTTCGCCCGCACTCTCAAAACGGGACAGGGGCGGAAATATCTGGCGTTAAAACAGGCCGCTGTTGCAGATTGAGGACTGGGACACGAGTAACCATCTCCCATTTTCAGCAGCTGTTCAACAAAGAAGTGAAAACAATGAAGCCTGTGTTTTCTTTCTTGCCCCGATTCTCCCAGATTTGTGGTGGGTCTCTGAATGCACTACCCAGAACTATGCCAATGAGTGGATCACAAGAACCCACAGAGGAGATTCGGTTCAATCACGACCTCGCGACGCATCCTGGATTTGCGAAGAACTAAACCTCTGCACCTCATATGCAGAGAGACCGTCTTCTTCGGAACCGTCTCTCTCCATTGTTCCTCGTTGACCACCCGCTACAAAGCGCCATCGCAACACAACCTTCCATTTGCGCCCCTCGAGCGTTTGATCTACACGCCACTAGCGTCTCATCTCGCACCTGTCAGAGTTTGGTGTTGTCAAGTTTGAGAGTGTCTCAACTCACTTGTGCCGAGGCTCAGGTTACGTGAAGTTATTAAGGAGGCTCCGCGGCAGAAAACTTCGCTACTCCCGCAGGCGCGTGTACAAACACTGTCAACATCTCCGTACACACACTCCTCAGGGCCGAACAGAACCACTTCTCTGCGACAACTCTCCACGTGAGGCATCGGGATTGCAGTGGATACAGAATCAACTTGCAGGATGTGACTGTTGGCCAACAGCAACAGCAGGTGGGTTTGGTGGGGGTTTTTTTTCAACTTTTCTTCGAACGCTTGGATTTCTACTGTCCTGGATGGACAAAAAAATACGCCTGGAGAACTGGCCTCGTGTCTTGTGAACGATCAACGAAAGGAGGAAAAATTTTTTGTTGGATTTCTGCAGTCCTGAAGGTAACCTTGTCCTGCTGCGTCACTCAGGTTTTGCTTTGCCCGAGTCCTTTTGCATGCGGACCACGTTCTGCGTTCCGTTGAGTAAGGCCCTGCAATAATTTTTGCTAAAATTACAAAAAATGATCAATAAAATCTGGACTCTTGCTTGCGTGTCACGGTGCTGCCAGAAAGGCAACAAGAAAATTGGTACTTGAAGCATCGTTGTATGGAACTGTGTCAATGACCAAAAAAAGAATCTGTCAAGCTTGAAGTGGGGTTTTAAGAAACATGTTAGAACAGGGATAAAGACTGTGTTGAAATTGAGGAAGGAAAAGCAACAATACGGAGGCAGGTAGAGTAATCCTGAACATTTCTTGCATATTTTGCACCAGATATTGTCCCGTCTCTGAATGAAGGGCACGAAGTATGCACGGAGAATAGGAAGAGAATCGCGCTCTCCTCGTGTTAAGAAACTACACAGCGACGTTTTTTTTTTTGGCAAATCATGAATAGTTTGCGAAAGACCGTGTGTTCAAAGGCAAATATGAACCTGGAACAGGTTGTGCAATTCTGGCGAGTGGTGCGGTGTGGTTTCGAGTGGCGAGTTAAATGACAAGATGAGAGAAAATGTGTTTGCTTGATTTCCTTTGTCGATTTCCATGCTAAAGGATTGCACCAGGGGGATGTGGAATTGATTCTGTTCCCTCTCCACTCAGATTTGATGTCATTTGGTCATTTTTCGAAACGTTGAGGCAAAGGGTGCAGAACGATCCACGTGTGGTCAGATTTGTTTCACAGCAAACACGAGTAGAACTAGGTGTGTGTGTGTGTGTGTGTGTGTGTGTGTGTGTGTGTGCCTCAAAGTGCTCCATTGAAGATTACATCGCGAAAGCTTCTGACAGAGTTGTTGAGAAAGCCAACCCTATCTGCCACGTGTGGATGAAAGGCGTTTAATAAATTTCTTTTTGATGAGAAATACTTCGCATTCACTCACGATCGAAAGTCGTGTGTGTTTTCCGTGAGAAACACGCAGTGACCCGACCCGTCCTCGGGTGACCTTGGACACGGTCGGGCCAGACGGAGCCCGAGGTCAAGTCAAATTGACAATGTTCAATTTCAGTGATTCCCATTGGGAGGATGCGTCCCGCTGAACATCGCTCATTCCATTTGTACTTGTCCACACAGTTTGCAGGGTGCGTACAAGTGCGAGTATGCGTGGGCAATGGACGAAGCGAAATCGCAGGACGTCCGATTTTGTACCCTGTTCATGCAAGGCGAAGGCAATCAGTTTTGTTGAGGGCTTGAACGCCTGAATGCAAGGCTTGGTAGCCCATTTCATTCTCAAAGAGCCCTGAGCACTCTGACATGCACATACCTCTCAACAAAGCACACCAATAATACTTTATCTGAGCAGAAATACCTCAAAAACACGCGATCTATGAAAAGCAATTTGAGCACATTACGATTACGTGCGGGCCAGTGTGGGCTTAGTTTAGTACCTTGGAGACAGCACAGGAATAAAAAATAATCATCATTTGGCACCTGCAAAATGGTATGTCTTGTCATTTTTCCCTTTTCGAAAAGAACTCTTGCCTGAACACTGTATCCTCGCCCCTTCGATCGAAGCCTCGGTCTGCCCCTCATGACGGCAACACTCGACGCTTGAAGTAAAGCTTTCACGTACTTGTGAAAATCACCTTAGTTCTGGCGATGGTCATTTTGATGAAACTTCCACACGCACGCTCGCACGAAGTAGGAGCGAGTTTCAGCGAACTGTCACGCTTGTGTACGGTGGATCTTTCTTTTTTCCCCTGTACTCCGATCTGCAAGCCAGAGATCAACCAACAGGGTCATGAAGTACAGACAAGATTTGACATAAGACGACACACAATTTTTGGGTCTGCAACGAGATTTGCTTCTTTGACTGACAGAGACTCCAAATTTTCAAACTACAATTTGCTGTGTGTGTTTTGCGCGTTCCGCAACTCTGAAACCATATATAATTTGCACTTTAGGTAAAACTGATATCTTGTTTAGTGACTTTACAGTTAATACCTAAGAAGTTACCCTCAATAAGCGTTCCATTCAGGGTGTCTCCATTCACTGTGGAGAGAGCAGCCCTGTTCGCTTGCAGTGCTTCGTACCTCTTACTAACCAGACCAGAAACTTTTTTCTGTGAAAAGTGTAGCCAAACTTTCAACTCCGTCGACTTTCAAGCGGATCCAAGAATGTCAAAAATGCCAGTCTGGAACGACAGGTAGGATCTAGATTCCAACTATATAACTCAGCAGAACTTTGCGCCTTTCATGTTGATGTCGTGAAAAAGGGAATTTGTGAAAAGGCCAAGAAACATTTGACGATTTTGGTGAGATTTTGCAAGTGGCCTCTTTTGTGAAGGCCCTGTGCACAAATGTATCAAAGACTTGAACCGATCCGTCAAAATTTGTGTCCTGAGACTCCGCTCACAAACTGAAGGGGCACTGCATCATGGGAGAGTGGACACGGAGATCCGCCTCTGGGCTCCCATTGCAAGCAAATAGAATTGGCCTCCACCTGCCGGGAAAGTTAATAGTGTGTTTGGCAAACAGAAATTTGGCAGCAGAAGACAAATCTGCAAACGTTTGATTTGCAAAGCGTTACAGTTTCGCAAGGGGAACGACACGTGTGTAGCTTGTACATGTGGGTTCGGTGCCGCCACTTCTCAGATTGCTACGACCCTTCCATTACCCGTGTTGTGAACTGCGTTCCAATATTCGTACAACTAACTCTTCGAGCACAACACTGGTTGTACGTGCTCGCATCGTGGTGGAAATGGGTTCTCACCTTTCACAAAAGTTCCTGTTCAATCACACAACTCCTGTCTTGACCAAAGGTCTCGAAAAGTCATTGTGTGATTTCACAGGAACCATTTTTGTACAGTGTGAGAACCCTGTCCTGATGGTTCAGCGACATACGCAAGGAGCGGAGTCCGCTGTGATTCACGAATGGTCGGACACCCCCGCACCAAAAGGCACGGGTGTTGGATTATTTCAGGTTCAACCTGACAAAGTCATGCACTCATCAAGGCTCTGAGTGGCATGTTTTGGGTACAGGGACAATTTTTGTCAGCCCTTGCCCTTGGAGACACATGTGTCAGCCATTTGAGGTCGGACAAGAAACCCGAAGGTCCTAATTTATGTTTAACTTGAAGTGGCCAGGCACTCATCAAGGTTCTAAGGTGGCCCGTGTCTGGACACCCCTTTCCCCGTGTCTCATTTCATTCCACTGGGGCCCTGAACGTGTTGTTCTTCTGTGTGCAGATGAGGACAACACAGATCAGATTTGATGGAAATATCATGGGCGTGTCACGCTGGTGATTCATCGAACAGGAGCAGATCACAGAACCAAGCTGGCCCGGTGTCTCAGGACCAGACAACGACCGTACTATTTTTCCGACGTCGTTGTGTGGTCCTAAAATTTCAGGACCACACAACGACTGGTCATTGTCCAGTCCTAGGTGGGCATTTCAGGACCAGAGAACAACCAAATAGTGTGGTTGTTCTCTGGTCCTGGTCGTTGTCTGGTCCTGTTACACCGGTTCTCTATGCAGCTGACCACAAAGATTTCAAGTTTCACGAAACTGGGCACTGAGGACTGTTCGTAGGTTCAGCTGTTCCCAACCTCGTGTTTAACGTGCGAGTGCATGCAAAAAAAGACAAAAAGTCCAAGGAAATAGTTATCTGTCACCATTTCTTTCTTCCACGGCAATTGCACTCAGGAGGAACCACGTGTACAAGTTTGAAAGTCGAGACTCAGCCACTGAAAGAAGAGTGTCAGCCCAAAGCGTTTCTTGTTGATAAACAGAAGATGAGCTCGTGTGTTTTGAATGAAAACAAGCTTCAAGTCTGTTCAATTCTTTCCTCAAGGAATGTACCAAGGACTGCAGCACTCAACGGTTGTCGTGGCAAGTTTGCAAAGGAATCCTAGCAAGCATTGACTTCAGTTGCAGAGAGCACCGAGAGTCATTTCACCAGAAATAATGCAAGTACGGTGCAGACCCAAATCAGGATGATGCATGGTCTCTGAATAGATATAAAAAGTGTCCCAACGCCCCGGGCTTCGTTCAGAGATACTTTTGTTGACTTGTGGTGAGTTTTCTCCCTCCACGGGCGACAGAGTTGCAGGATAGAAAACACTTTTGCAATCTTGAACAAGAAAGAAGAATTATTGACAAAGATAAAAGCAAGTCATGTTTGGAGTCTCTCACATCGTTTGACGCCTTGAACAGAAATCTGGTGGAAAATTAGTCAAACGACTGATTACATTTTTCCACAAGGGCCTGTAGCCACGAAAGACTTTCGCAAAAGCAGAATCTTCACGCTCCATGAATCGCTCACCCACCCTGACATCACTGTTTAGTTCAGTTTCAATGCACAAGCCACAGGTTCCGAGCCAAAATAGAGGGAAATGGGTGGTAATGGTAGATGCAGATTTTAATAACCAGAGAAGAGAGCTCGAGCCTCCTGCGATGCCAACCACAAGCTCGGCGCAAGGCACAGGGGCGACACGGGGCACTTCAAGACCAACCTACACTTGCCAAAAATTGTAAAGCAAAAAATGTCAGGCGATTGACACCACAGAATGAAACTTCAGATTCTTTGGCACTGCCTGCCAAACCATTCCAACATGTAGTTTCGGTGAGTGCGCTCACCGGGTGAAGGTTTCTTTTGACATGAATATTTCCTTGTTGTCCTGATTTCCCGAACGTTACCTGACAGATATTGTTTGGGGGTATCCCAGGGCAAAGGCCACTCAGATATCAAGATTTGACGACTGAAAAAGAGTCTGATCAGACGATGCAAACATGAACACGAGATCCTGATTGTCTCTTCAAGTTACTTCAGGTGAATCTGATTTTCGTTTTGCACGCGAGTCATTCAGAATTCCCCATCAAGCAGAGAATGCACACTCTGTCTTCTGTCTCACCTCAGGACATCCCCTCTCCTCACACGCAACAATGGCGTGATGCGAGCCAATTTTACTTGAGATGAGGCCTGCGTCAAGCACCTCCATTGTACTCAAGTGGTACACGAGACACGCCAATTCGTCGTTTTAGCAACGCCAAAGAGTCCACTGCAGAAGGGAACAGCCAATACAGTCTGACGGAAAGGCTGCAGTGTTTGATGAAGCCTGGCGAAAAAATCCCTCTGGTCCACTGCCGAGTGGAACGGGCACCTTCTGGTCACGACTGTGCAAGGAAAATTCTTGTTTGATCACGACGTGCCTTTCTGTGATGTTCTGATCAAATTGTCGTCTCTTTTATTCTGTAATTTACAACCACAATAAGTGGTGAAGAATCGAGTTCAGAAGGAAATGGGTTGTGGTTCGCCCTTACTTTGCGGACGTTGGTTCTCTTTGGTCAACTCCACCCACTTCAAACAAGGGCAAACCTGATAAGAGTCTCCAGAGGAACCCAGGATCAGGGCAGACAGGGGCCTTGGTCTCGGCCCGGGCTTGAGACCATTGGCGGCCCAAACTTCGCGGGACACCAAACTTCAACTTCCAAAACTGTGTGAAGTGATTGTGCTTGACAGCACAAGATATGGGGAAAATGTCAACTTTTGTGGCAAGGGGTCAGTGAGTGGCCGACGACCGTTTCAAGAAAAAGAGAAAACGAAGCAGCTGAACACAATCGCGGTGCATCCAGATCCTCCAGGAAAGTGGCCAAAGTTGCCGCTCGCTTGTGAATTGTCGCTTGCAGTTGGAGATGAATAGATGTAAAGTCAATCAGAATGAGACAATGAGCAACAAACGCTTGTTTCCTGATTTTTTGTTGGTTTTGGTGAGTGCGTGGACCACCAGGTACGCACGCGGCAAGAGAAGTTCCAAGTGGCGTCTGGGCTGGTGATTGAGAGTTTGATATTTGGTGATGTCACGACACTGCCGTGTTCAAGTCTTCTTCAGGGAACACTGTGAAAACAGCCCAGTCGTTGCTCACCAGAGGTGAATCTACGTTGACTTTTGCCATGAGAAAAATTTCTTATCGGATGTGTGCGGCGCCTCATTCGTGTCTGGACAGGTGTGAAGTGCTGCGAAGGGAGGAGGAATTGCAAGTCCAAATAAAACATGAGAAAAACACAGTTCTCTCAAAAGCAGTTGAACCGAAAAAGGCGAGAGCCTGCCTCGCTGCACTTGAAGAACATTTTGCTTCAACATAATCTCCAGGAATTTCTTCAGTGTTGCACTCGTAGTCACGCGGTGTTTGGAATGACAATAACAGGGATGACAATGGGAGGAGAAGAATGAAAACTGTCAGTTTGGCAGATTGTAGATCTATCCAGCGAGTCTACGTCTTTGAACATGTAGAGTCTACACAGTTCCTGCAAACAAAAGATGCCATAATTTGTCGAAGTTGTCCTGAACATACCTTCGTTCTTCAGTTCAGTCAATCAATCAATCTGTGCAATCCCTCTCACCTGTTTGTTGGTCTCTCTTGCTCCTTTCCAGGCTCGCGTTTACAACCCCGCACCACATTTTCCTTTTCACAAGAATTTACTAAGCGCTTGTGTACTTGCAGGAAACATCCACAATGACTTGACACGCATCCACCCATCCGCTCGAACTGAACAGGGAGAGGATGGGACCCGAACCACGCACGACAAACACTGGATAAGGACGACATCTGCTCCACCATCTGGATTTCTCTCTCCCATCCAGGATTAATATTTGTTGAATCAACAACACAAGATTCTTTGCTCTTGACATGCACCAACCAAGGTAGGTAGCACCGTTCACAGCCAAGTGCACTGCGCTTCTAGGAGCACGCTCGAACACAAACTCACACGAGCGTTCGAGGCTTGTGATCCCAGAACTCCACTTTTACATCGTCAAGGGCGAAAATTGGGGCAAATCAATCTTGTACGAAAACGTCTCGACGCATCAGCGACGTGCAACGCAGTGTACGCTGTGAACGTGTGCGTCGTGCAGTTTGTTTGTCAACGAACGAGTATCTGTGGCGTTAATGTTCGTAGAACTAAATTCCTTTTGATTGTGATGTTCTGTGCCAGCCAAGCCAAGCCAAATGGGCTTTTGAATAAAAGGTGACATGACATGTCCTTGAATTGAGCCGGAGAGAGAAATCCACAAAACACGAGAGCTCAACGTTGCTTGAGCAAGTTCAAATTGCCTACCTTCTCAAACATCACTTCTTTTGAGAGGATTCAATTTTTTCCTCTGTTTGTCTTCGGGGGAAATTTATGAACTGTCACCCCGTACGACTTTGAGAAATATGCGAGTTGAGCCCAGACCAAACAAGTTCAAGAGCAGAAAATGTTCTCATTGAAACACCAAATGCTCTTAATGCCAAGAAACCTTGTCAGGTCTCTTCCTGTTTTTACTCAAGGTTATGAACGTACATTTGATGCTTTTTCTGTCCATGTGAGCCTCAAAAAGTTCGTGCTGCATTTGTGGAGAAATCAAAGACAGGCGATGTGCATTTCTTCTGAGATGTTCACCCTTCAAACACCCTGACGCAAAAGCTCTTCTGTCCTTCTGTCACATTACGTGGTTTGTTTCAGCATGACGCTCAGCATGAAGGCGAATGTGATCTGCGCGGTTCTTGCCATCGCCTCATTTGCCAACCTCAGTCTAGTCAGAGGCCAGGTCTCCAGAGGCTTCCCCACAGGTGAGCTACTCAGCCGAAACCCCGGCGGTCAAGCTGAGGCTGATGCGTCTGTTCAGAATGAAACTTCCCTTGAGACAATGGGTTTTAATCTGAGCACAAGTGCTCAGTGGAGGATTCCTTGCGTGTACTTCCGGTCTCAGTTTGTTCTTGAAAGCCGGCAACGGGCTCTAACTCAAGCGGATCCTTGTGAACCCTGACCCAGGCCCCGGTCTCGCTTGGCCTCTAATCTTGCGTTGCAGGCACAACTTTTTGTACGTTCTCTTTTTTTGACTTTGAGGTAGCCCTGCTGACCCCGCGCTCCTAAAGAAAAATTTACCTCACCAATTTTGAGCCTCCAGACAGGTCGGGCCCTCCTCCCCCCGCCCAATTTTGGGTCTGCTGATGGGGCCAAAAGAATGGACTTTGATCCCAGTTCAATCTCGCTCAATCCGCTCTTGTGTTCCACCTGTTTTGATTAAGTTCACAAACATTTCCTCAAATATCACAAACGTAGAATCAGCCCCCCCCCCAAAAAAAAGAAAAAAACAACCAGAACACCAAACCGTCAAAACTGATTTTGTTCGTGTGACCATCAAAGGCCAAAAGAACGTAAAACATGTCCATTGACTTGACAGAATGTCTTGGTCTGGTTTGGATTTTGTTGCTTGTTTCCGCACCAACCGAGACAGGCAAAACTGGGTGTTGCCGCGGTGTCTGACTTTTTCTGATTTTTTATTGTTTTCTGGCGGAATCTTATTTCGTGTTTTATTGCCTTGTTTTGTTTACTGTAAAGACAAAACTTCTCTTTCTCCACTGACAAAGACCTCGTGTAAATTACACAGACGAAAACATCTTCAGAGTCCACAGCCTCTGGCAGCACCGCCACACGCTGATGTTGTGGTTGTTTCCACTCACTTCAACCCAGCCGGAAGTGGTGAATGCAAACACCCCGCAGCTGACCTCGGGTTCCCAGCCAACAACATCGCACTGTGTCAAACATTGATCCTCGAGGGTCCTTTCAAACTATTCAATGTCTTCAAGGTGCATGTTCGCAAACACATCAAACATCGCAGATTCACATTTTCACTTCCTTTGTTTCGGGACAAAACCAACAGAAATGTACGTGAACGAGAGACCACTGTCGCTGTACAAGTAGCTGTGTTTTTTTTCCAAAAGAGCAGGACGTCTCATCCAAAGCTCCACAGAGTCAGTAAAAACCTGGCAGGGAAACTTTGTCCGCAGCAGTTCGAAGAGTTGTCCACCAGTCACCACAAGGCATCCCTCCTGACAATGACCAGTCCCTTTCCCGTCTTCCAAAAGCCTGACAAAGTCGTGTTGAGAACAGGTTCGTCCATTACAGAGTTCAACTGCGCGCGGAGCACTCAGACGCGGCCGCAGGGCCACCCGATGATCGAGAAGCAGGGCAGCAGCGTCATGATCCTGCTCAACGACATCGACAAAATCAGGTGCGCGAGTTCAGCGAGTTGCAGTCGGGGAGAACAGGCATGGGAGAGGCGGTTGTGGGTTGTTGAGAAGTGGCGCCTGCTGCACATGTGTGTGTGCAAAGGCCTCAGTAGAAAATGGCAAAAATGGTTTTTGCAATGGGTGTTGTCCCAGCCAGACCTTGCGCGTGCGTGTTGCAGAGCGATCAGCGCGTACTTCTGCGACAACCGCTCCATCACGGTGAACCTGTGGTTCGCGCGCACCCAGTTCAACTACACGACGTTCTGGCACTACGTGTTACCGCCGCCCGAGGAGGTGCCTGGCGTCAGACAGGTACGGGGGGCATGGGACAGGTGTGTGGGGAGTCCACGTGGTACATAACGAACTGAACACCAGATTGACAGGCGCGCGGTTTACGTGGAAATCTGCCCTGATGCAACCACACCTGCCTGTCTGTCTGAGTCATCACAGTCAGTCTTGATTCACTCGGAACAGTATCATTCAAAGTTTTCTTGATTCACATAGATCTTCTTTCGGAACCACATTGCTCAAAGTTTTCTTGACGTGGACAGGTGAACTTTACGGAGGAGGAGGCTGTGGAGATTCCTCTGGACCTCAAGCTCAGCATGCGCGTCGGAGTGCACTCCTCAGACACCGACCTGTGAGTTCTGAGAGGCACAAAATCATCGTTGAGATTCAGAGTTGTTCTTCATCTGGTAGATGGTGTGTGGAAGTTCCAATGACGTGGTCCAATTCCTTGATTCCCGTATTGATCGGAAAGGATTCAGGAGTCAGAATCAAGTCTTTGCTGAGCTTTCGCTTCGTGCACACACGCACACACGCACACACGCACACACATACATCCACACACGTGCTTGCGCACACACCAACTTCCAGTCCGTGGCCGATCCTGACGTACTTCCTGACATCCGGAGAGTCGTTCTACTTACCGACGGCGACGAGCTTCGACACGGTCGTGAACGACGCGAGCGTGCGCGTCGACTCCGACCTTGCCTTCCCGCTCTGGTTCCTCATCAACGTCTGCTCCTCCTACGGTGCGTGTGTGTGTCTTGTGGTATGCGTGCATGTCTCGTGCTGCCGCGTACGTGCTTTGGTTAGTGTGTGTGTGTGTGTGTGTGTGTGTGTGTGTGTGTGTGTGTGTGTGTGTGTGCGTGTGCCGGTGTGTGTGTGTGTGTGTCCGCTTGGTGTACAAAAAACAGGCGGGTTTGCTCAAATACAGACAGGAACTTGCTTCTGAATTCATGTCAATTTCAATCTTGCGCTTGAGAGCCAATAACAAGTGACCAAAATGACCTGTTTTACTGATCTGACAATTGGTGCATGTCGGAAAAGGTGCGGGCGCATCTGCTGAAAGTCCTCCGTGTTGTCGTTTCAGACTGCCCCCTGGAGCCGGTGCCGCGGATCCCGACCCTGTCTCGCGAGCTCCTCGGCCGCTCCCGTGAGTGGAGTCACTACTCCTGCTTCTGTTTGCGCAGTGTTCGATTCACAAGGAATAACAAACGCGCATTCTGAGGACCCATGATCACCGGAAAGGTTGGTTGCAGAGGAGTGCAGTTCGGCGCAGTTGATCCCGTCAGAGGGCAAGGTCATCATCGAGAAGTCGGTCGAGCTGGTTCCGCCCGGAGAGACGTTCACTGCGCAGGCCGTGTGCGCATACTTCTGTCTCAACCAATCAGTGAGTGACTCACCGCCCTGACTCAACGAATCACGCAGCGTTTTGTCCCTGTGTCTCTCCAGTCATAAAGCTGTTCATAACACTTGACTCCATATTACTGTGAGTTCTTGTTTTGTCTGTCTGGTATTCAAGTTATTTTTGTTAACTCTTGTGCAGGTGGATGTGCAGGTGTGGGAGTTGGTCGCCACCTTTGAGACGTACAACCAGTACAAGCTCGTGTGGTCGGAGACGCTGACGCCGCGCGAGGGAGACGTGCTCGGTGAGAGCATCGCGGTCAGTACTCGTTCTCACGGTGGACGTGTCATCAGCACTCATGGTCGGGGTCAGATTCACCACACCAACTGGTGGGGTCAGATTCACCACACCAACTGGTGGGGTCAGATTCACCACACCAACTGGTGCGGTCAGATTCACCACACCAGCTGGTGGGGTCAGATTCACCACACCAACTGGTGGGCCTAGATTTGCCACACCAACTGGTGGGGCGAGATTTGCCACACCAATTGGTGGGGCTAGATTCACCACATCAAGTAGCAATCAAGTTTGTGAACATGAGAAACAGAAAATCTGTGGACGAACCAAGTACTACACCTGGGAGGACGTCACTCTTCCGTTATTTCGCAAATCGGAACTTTCATATCCAAGTGCACCTTTTCTTTTGCAAGCTGCATGAACGAGTGAACAGTTAGCTGTTTTGGATTGGGGACACGAACGTTGGCTGAAAAATACCAACGTGTGTGTGTTCAACTGCCTGCCCTCCTGCACTGCGAGATCTGCGTTCTGCATTTCAGTTCAACCTGGAGAAGGGTCCTGAGATCCGCAACTCGTACCGGCTCGGCGTGCACAACAAGAACCCAAACGTGACCATCCCGATCGCGACGCAGTTCCGACTCGACTTCGAGCTCGAGCAGTCCTACGGTACACGAAGCGTTCCGGCACTTTGTACAACCTCTCTGGTTGCTGGAGGTAGCAACAGTGGCTTGTGTCTACACACTAGGACGTCACATCATGGCTCACCACCACCAGACGTCGCACGGTCGCAATCTCACATTCGCAATTCCTCTTTCCTTTTTCAGAAGCTGTCTCGAACGTAAACGGAGATACAGTAGATCTGGACACACTGTCTTGGCCTTTCAAACTGCTCATAGAAATCAGTCCTTATGCAGGTAAGCGTGAACCAGCTGAACCGAAAAAGGGCACAAAGATCATTTTTGATAAAGCCAAACATTTATGTCGTGACAAAAAATGTCCGTCCAGAAAACGACACGGGCTTGTGCACACTGCTCACACATACGAGGTCTGTCCACGAACTGACCGGAACTGTTGGTACTGGCCCCACCAGTTGGTGTGGTGGTTCAAGCCCTACCAGTTGGAGTGGTGAATCTGACCTCACCAGTTGGTGTGGTGAATCGCAGTCAAGTTTTCGAAAAATGAGAAACGGGAAATTGGTGGACGAACTCGCACACACAACTCAAAACAACTTTCTCGGACTCTCAAGGTTGCACAAGCCAGTATCCTTTTTGTTCAAGAGGTCTCTCCACAAGGAGATTTGTTCTGACAACACAAAAAGAGCAACTGCCCTGACGTTGAACGGTGCCAACGTCCTTTACCCTCAGGCTGCTTTCTCAAGTGTTCCGCCATTCTGCTTGTTTCAGACTGTCAGACGCCAACAACAACAACAACAGCCATCCCAACCACAACATCCAAGCCTGAAGGACCTGGAACAGGCACAGGAACCGGTGTAGGAATCCCAGGGACAGGAACCGTAGACCCTGGTACTGGCGAACCTGGGACTGGTGGCCCAGAAACTGGAGGAACTCCTGGGACAGGAACTGGTGGAACCCCTGGAACTGGGACTGGTGGAACCCCTGGAACTGGAACAGCTGGAACCCCTGGCACAGGAACAGCTGGAACCCCTGGCACAGGAACAGCTGAAACCCCTGGGACAGGAACTGGAGGAACCCCTGGAACAGGAAGTGGAGGAACCCCTGGAACTGGAACTGGTGGAACCCCTGGAACTGGGACTGGTGGAACCCCTGGCACAGGAACAGCTGGAACCCCTGGGACAGGAACTGGAGGAACCCCTGGAACTGGAACTGGAACTGGTGGAACCCCTGGAACTGGAACAGCTGGAACCCCTGGCACTGGAACTGAAGGAACCCCTGGCACAGGAACTGGAGGAAACCCTGGCACAGGAACTGGAGGAACCCCTGGAACTGGAACAGCTGGAACACCTGGAACTGGAACAGCTGGAACCCCTGGAACTGAAACAGCTGGAACCCCTGGCACAGGAACTGGAGGAACCCCTGGAACTGGGACTGGTGGAACCCCTGGGACAGGAACTGGAGGAACCCCTGGGACAGGAACTGGAGGAACCCCTGGGACAGGAACTGGAGGAACCCCTGGAACT
>JAAUXT010007918.1_pt1 | contig 34368 bp, 39 predicted proteins | sample 7278171 | NCBI WGS metagenome assembly JAAUXT01 (sample SAMN14350112, study PRJNA611818) | marine sediment metagenome | isolation source: surface marine sediment (1.8m) | place: French Polynesia: Moorea | collected 2018-08 | reverse complement strand
TTTTGAAAATTTTTAAATGGTTTTTAGGTGGGCCTAAAGTTAGGGTTGAAAAGTCATTTTTTTGATAAAAAATTTGAAATGGATATTGGGCAATTATTTTGGTTATATGTAGATATTGTTCTGAAACAATGTCTAAAAATTCCGTTTGGTTAAATTTGTTCCATTTGCATGTATGCTAAATGAGTTCCCAAATTGTGAATGTTGAGTGAAAAAGTAAAAATTTTTGACAAAACAAAGTGAGCAAAATCAGAGTGAGCAAAATCAGAGTGAGCGAAATCAGAGTGAGCGAAATCAGAGGGAGTGAAATCAGAGGGAGTGAAATCAGAGTGAGCGAAATCAGAGTGAGCGAAATCAGAATTTCCTCAAATCACCGTGAGCTCCATGGAGCTTTTTTTGTGCCCTTCAAGTGCCTTCACAGTGTGAAACGAAGTCATTTCAACAGGAACTGAAAAATCCAGCTCGCGCGCAAAAAAGGAACTCACTGGCACTTTTCGCAGTACGGAGTGCTTCCATTTGTGCTGCATGTCACGCAACGACCGTTGTTCTTGCATACGTCGCACTCATCTGGCATACGCTCCTCACACAGCTCGCCGGTGTAACCGCGCGCGCATCTGCAAATGTCATCGGCAAGGACGGTGTTGAGGCCGTGAGGTGCGCAATCCGCCCTGTCCTTTGGACAGGTTGAAACAAAACAAATTGTCTTTTCAAACAACGGGTACATTTTGGGTCAAACCTGTGTGAAGACCATGATACGTCCAAGGAAGCAAATTATTTCAGAACGAATGAAAATCCAGCGAAAAAACATACGGTAATCTATACTTACACGCAAATATACTCAGAACCCGCCTTTACGCATTTGCCGTTGAGGGAACAATCGAAATCCTTGCAGCCACGTTCTATTTCACACGATGTGCCCGTGAAACCCTTGCGGCAGTGACAGTTGAAAAGTTTGTTGCTGCCTGGAAACCAGCACAGAAGTTTTGAATGAACGCGGTGAAGCATTCAAATCCCAACTGCCGACTGGGTCGCAAGTGTGAAAGAAAGTGTATTTTGCACAAGTCTACGATCTTAGCCATTTCAGCTGAGTACCGGCACTGCAATGAGACGCGCTACTCACGTGGAGAGCAGGTGCCGCCGTTTTTGCACGGCGCTCCCCGGCACGCCGGCGCCACAATGTCGCACCTGTCACCCGTGTACCCCGTCGAGCATTCACACTGAACCTTCCCGTCCTGCACGCGACACGTGCCTGAAGAAAACAGAAGGCCTTACACACACTGTTTGAGCAATTAAAGAGAGGCGCTGAAAAGACCAGATCCGCAGCACCACAGCCCATAGAACAGGACGGGGTGACGAGAGAATTCTTTCTTCTCAACGGCGACGAAAGACACACCTTGGTCACACCTATTGTGACAATCGTTTGTCTCGCACGTGGGTCCGCTGTAGGGAGGCGCGCACACGCAGGTCTGCGTCCCGTCCTGATTGTGCCGACATGTCCCGTTGTTCCGGCAGTACTCGTCGCACTTGTTCTGAAGGGACAGAGACTTGTAAACGCCAGTGTTCTTGCAATGTGGCAACTGGGAAAGCGATTTTGATGCAACGATGTACAATGATGCAGACATCTGCATTTTTTGGACGAAGCTACAGAAACGGCGTATTTCACTCCAAAAGTTTGTTCGTCTGGCCACAAAAACTAACTTGACCGACAAACCCTGTTGGGATCCTCTCTTGTCCATCTCGCACCCCCCCCCCCAGCCAATCTTCTTCGACTTCCCATTTTACCCGTCTCGGTTCAGACCATCCCACCTCACCTTGCACTGGCCCCTGCAGTTGCTGCCCTTGACGCAGAGACGCACTTCGTGGAAGCCGAGCGGGCAATTGCAGAAGAAGTTGTCTTCACCCTCGAGGTGGCAGAAGGCACCGTACGCTTCAACATTGCACACATGCTCCTGCCCATCTGGCAGTTCACATCGCTCACAAAAGTTCCCTGCAAGAGAAACATGGCAGGAGACTCTGACATTCTCCGTGCAAGAATTTCTGCCCGCACACAACGAACACCATTTGCCTACAACCGGCGACCGGTTTGCAATGCAAAAAGCGAAGGATCTGCTGTATTCACTTTGTGTGAAATGCGTCTGTGTACCTGTGTAGCCGGGATGGCAATGACATCTGGCTTTATCCGGTCCCAAGTGTCTACACTCCCCGTTGTTGCGACAAGTGATGCTTTCGCACGGCGACACTTTGTTTTCGCACGTCTCACCAGCAAAACCAACGGGGCACCTGAGAAAATAGGGCACGAGGAATATTAAAAGAGTTTCGTTCCGACACGTCGACGGTGATTGTCAAGCACATGTCCAGTTCAAGTTTTAGTGAAAGAAAGTGATGCGTTAACACACTGAACACTCACACGCAGGCGGGGTCTTCAGTGACGTTCACGTAGCAGCGTCCACCGTTCTGACAGTGGTTTGCGCACACGTAGATTTCACAACGTCCACCAACGTACTCCTTGGGACAACTGAAATGTGGTGCACAGAAATTGAGAGCAACTGAGCCAAACTCTCCACACGTAAACAGACCCTCTTCTTCTGAAACTGTAATTTGCTGTCAATACCTTGCTGGAAAACATGCGTGTGTTGTTTGGTGGTTTCGTTTTGTTGTTGACAACAAAAGAAAACAAGGAGTCACTCTTACGTGCAGGCGGCTTTGGCGCCAGAATTCTGTGGATACGTGCACTTTCCTCCGTTCAAACAGTGATCGAGACAGACGTCACGCTGGCACCGCGCACCCTCGTATCTGCTGGGACAGCTGTAAACAAACGCCCACATCCTGCTTGAGCGGCCACAAAAGAACAGGCTGCTTTCTCGTCACTGGATGCAAATGTACATAAAAAACTACCTTGTGTACAAAAACATAGCCAACCTGCACTTGGGCTTGTTGTTTTCATTGGTCGAGCACGTGCCACCGTTCTTGCAGTACTGGACGCACGCGTCCACCGGCTTAGCGATCGGTCTGCACTGCACTGGACGTGTGTACCTGAAGCGTGAGGAACGGTTTGTAGTGGTGCAGCGCCGACACAAACCAGAAACAACTGGTCTTGTGTAAAGCCCGCCGGTATGCTCCCGTCACTCTTGCCCGTCAGATCGTCAATCACGACCGTAGTGTGAAAATTGTGTTCACCAGACAATTTCTCGACTGTTCCTCTTGATAGTTTTGCCTCAATGAAGGTTGAGAAGTGATGGGTATCATACACATACTCAGTGTCTGTGTGTCAGTGCACATAACTGAGCGGACAAGCGCTGAAACGCGCTGTTGAGGTGCTGCGGAGCATCTCGGCTGCACAGTACCTGGTGGGGACGTGATCGTCAGGACAAATGCAGCTGAAGTTGTTGCGCGTGTTGATGCAGATCGCAGACTTGTCGCAGCTGTTCTCCGTGCACCGGTTTATCTCTGTCACTGAAAACATCAACTCTTTTGTTCACATCAATGACTGAATGCGTGAGTTCAGAAATGAGTGCAACAATGCACGAAGACTGAGACATTTTGTGTTCAACATTCGAACACGAGAAAGAAAGCTCTTGTAAGCTTGTGACGAACAAAGCCGAATGGAGACTGGGTTTAGATGACGGCATTGATCAAAAAGACAGTTGAACGGATGAAATCTCACGGTTGAGACCGGACGTGTCCTGCTTGAATTGCTGCACAACCACCACGTCGCCCATGCGCTGCAGGCCGGTTGCTAGGACAACCATGTCGGACGCGTTGTTTGGAGTGGGGCCGAGTTTGTTCAAACTCAGTAAGCTGTGATTCCTATATGTCGTCACGTACAGAAAGTTCTCGTAAACGTCGATACTGTACGGTGTGTCTTCAAGCCCTGCAAGACAAAACAGCCGGGATGACGACACCATACCGTACAAACGTCGATATCACTGGTCAACATTTCCGCAGGAAAATGCCAAGATAAATTTTGTTGCTTTTGGCAATCGCACCTGGGAAGGACTTGAAATCCCAGACGACCTTCCTGTATTTCCCCCTCCAGTCGTTGAGGTGGATCGCTTCAATCTTTCCCAGCTTCGCGTCCGCCCAGTACAGCCAACGGGCTGGGTGGTCGATCGTCAGACCTGTTGAATGACGCAGAGTGCAACAAATATGATTTCAGTGGACAGCACATTTTGTCTTCTCGACACACAAATCCGACCTGTGATAATTTTGCAGGCTTTCAGGAAACTTTCTCTGCTGTGAGACGAAGGGCACCGCTTACCAGTCGGCCACGCGATGTCCGTTGACACAAGCGCTGTTCGGTTCTGTCCGTCGAGGTTGGCGCGCTCAATCTTGGGCGTGACGCCCCAGTCCGTCCAGAAGAGCTGCCTGAAGAACAGGACACCGGCGTCCACATTTAACAATGTCAACCCCCTTGCTCAGTCCGCTTCATTTCAATTCGATTGAAAGAAACCACGCTTTGGTTGTGATTGTCCACCTGGACACAGGGTCGACGGCAATGGCGTGCGGCACGTCCACGTTGTACTCGACGATGGTCCGCGGCTTCGTGCCGTCCAGCTCCGCCATGCGCACCACGTCCGTCTTCGCATCAGTCCAGTACAACTTTCGACCGATCCAGTCCACCGCCAACCCGGCCGGTTGCTGCAGCCCAGGGATCTACAGATCACAAAGACCGGTGGGTGATGAACTGAGGTGAATGCTTGGTCACAGGCTCTCTTTTCTGGTGGTTTTGCAGCACACATCCATCGACAGGAAAGACACTTACATTGAGTTGTGTCATCTGACCCGGCGCACCTGTGGCGGAACCTCCAGCCACTCCGCGTTTCGTCCGTTGGGCCGGAGGACGCCGCTCATCCTGCGACAAGACAAAACCCGTCGGCTTGTCTCACAGAAGCAAGCATTGATTCTCACAAAACGCCTCTTTTTTTTTTTGGGGGGGGGGGATCGGGGAAATGTAACAAATCTTGGCGAAGAGCGGTTGTGCCAACGACTAAAGTGACAAATTGACGTAAGGAGAGGATTCCGACACCTGGTACTGCGTGAGGTGTTCAAGGATCGGGTAGGTGTAGATGCCAGTTTTCTCGTTCGAGTGGCTCGTCACAAACACCAACTTCTCCTCCCACATGATGTCCATGGCTCCGAATTTAAACTGAGAACTCGCCACCGTCTGTGAGATGCACAAACAAACACCAATGGAAGAAACACGCAAAGGCACGGATTGTCTCACAATTCATCACCCAGATGTTTTCACACCACATCGAATTATTTCAAGCAAAGGACGTTTGTGAACAAAGAAGAAGACAGGCAAACCTGTTCCTCTGGATAGTGCCTCTTGTAGTCGCCACCAATACTGACGTCACACTTGTGGATTTCGTTCTCAGCCGCCATTAGCAGGTAGGGGTTCGTACCTGAGTCAAAGGCAATGCTTCAGGGTTTGTCATGGGTATTTTAACTTCGAACACACCTCAGAATCATCGGGAAAAGTGAGCTTTCGCGGTTTCGGTTGGGGGTACAACTGATTCTGCACAGAGAGGATTCAAAGGCGGCACCAGATCGTAAATAAAGAAGTTTGCAAACAACAAGCCATTGAGAAAGAGAATACATACCATTGGCAATGCACACGACAAATCTGTTGTCGTAGTAGGCGCGCAGGTAGTTGGGTACGCACGAGCAGTGGTAACCGCCCCACAGGTTGGAGCACGCCTGAGGACACTTCCCGTGCTCGTAACATTCATTCGTGTCTGCAACGGGCACAAAATGCTTGAACGTTCCTGTTCTTTTCTGGGTTTTTTCCTGAGCAACAAATTCAGGCTCCAAAGGCCGATGAAACAGCAACACACCCAGACACATCTGACTGATGTAAAATCTTCCCTCTCTGCACACGCACTGGCCGACAGGACCTTCGACATCTGCAGATTTGTTGCAGAACGAGTGCGTTGACTTGCAGTCTCTGTCTGATGCACACCTCCCGTGCCAGTCTGAAATGAATACGAAAGGCCAATTTTGCAGTGAAAATTATGAACTTCATATCAAGACAGCAGTCGAGCGAGAGCACGACGGAACTTACGACATGAATCTTGTGGCTCATCTGCGCCATTCAGGCAATCGACGTGTCCGTCACACAAGTAATGAATCGGAATACACTGGTGCGTGTCCTTGCACTTGTACTCCAGGGCCCCACATTTTGGCTTCAGTCGATCACCTGTGAAAACAAAACCAAACTTGATATCTTGAAAGAAAGGCAAACAAGAACAAACGGAAATGGACTTTATGTGCCCGGACTTCACAGTGAGACTTTGCCAAGTTGCTTTTCCAGATTGGTTTCAAGCTGCACGTGGCAAATGACAGAGAATAACATCAACGGAGACGTACACAACGTAGGGTCTTCGTCGGATTCGTCCTTACAGTCCGCCACATCGTTGCACAGCTTCTCCTTGGACAGGCACATATTCGAGTCACAGCGGAACTGGCCCTTGAGACACAGGTGCTTTTCTGTGATGCAAAGATCAAGAAACATCCATGTCAGCACTGAACATTCACAAATGCAATCGAACGGGAAACGTCATGCCAGCAAAACCTCGAGAAGGTATGTGAACCCGTTGAAATTTTTCTCGTGCGGAACAGACATTACTCGCAGAAGATGGACGATGGATGAATGCAGACCTCACAGACAACGACTCACCGCACATCTTTGGATCTTCGTCAGAGGTGTCGTTTCCGGGACAGTCGATCTGTCCATCGCAGACCCACGTCTTGGGTATGCACATGCTGTTGTTGCACTGGAACTCTTGCCACGTGCACGCTCGTTCTGGAGGTGACACACATTCACAATGGACAACGCTTGACACTGAAGTTCGTCGGCAATCAGAACGACAATGCAAAGCGGTGTTCGCCTTGCGTCACAGCGACAAACCTCCCTCCAGTGACGATTCATTGGGCATTGGACGAAGAGGAAAGTTCAGCAAGACCCAGAACAACCTGGCCACTTACTGCAGTCCTTTTCGTCGGATGCGTCGAGACAATCTACCTCTCCGTCACATCGCCAGCTCTTCTCAATGCAGAAATGACTGGTGGCGCACTTCCACTGAGTCGCTTCGTGCTGCAGAAATACAAAACAGGATAGATCTATTGAAAGGCAACAAACAACGTCTTCTTCAAACGCCCTTTTCACGAAGCGCTCACACGCAACTTTTCGGGATACGAATGGGAATTTTAATATTCAAGGACTTTTGAATTGTATCCACCTTGCATCCTGACATGCCGTCACAATGCGCCTCGTCGCTGCCATCGTGACAGTGTTGCTGACCGTCGCACCAGAACCTCTCCGCTATGCACCGTCCATCAGAACAGCTGAAAACACACAGTCGCTGTTGTCAGTTGATCTCACGGACTCAGATGACCCGATACTCGCCAACTCACTACATTCTTCAAGAAACTCAAGGAATTGTTGCGGGAAACAAGAAGGTAAAATGGAATAAACTACGACATCTTCTTGCTTTACTTGGCTTGGTATCGAACAGATATCACTGAGTCTTTGTTGGTAACAGAAGCTTGTTCTTGTGTCTCAGTAGACACAACGCTACGCCGACGTGAGTGGACTCACTTGCGCTCGCCGTCTGTGCACGCGCGCGACTCGCAGCCGATCTCATCGGTGTTGTCTCTGCAATCGTCGTCGTAGTCACAGCGCCATCTTCCAGGGATGCAGCGGTGGTTGCCGCACTTGAAGTACGTCGGTTCGCACGTCTGCTGCTCTGTATGGGAGGTTCAAAACTGGTTTAGTTTTTCGCGACTTCCTCATCCTTGTGAAAAGCAGACAAAATGCAAGCGCACAAGCGTGCGTAATCCATTTCAGAAGACTGTTGCGGCTCTTTTCTTGCTCACCACACTCCGGCGGTTCGTCTGATTTGTCGTTGACTCCACAATCGGGGTCTCCGTCGCATTTCCATGACTCTGGGACGCACCGACCTGACGAGTTGCACAGCAAGTACGCTGAAACAGAGATGAAACCATGTAAACTCAACACAAATTTGCAGGGAATCACAGGAAATTGCCAAAAATATATTCTGTTCCAGGTGTACTCACATGGTCGGCACTTTGTTAGTTTGCAGTCTTCCGTTTCGTCGCTGCCGTCGCCACAATCGTCATCGTTGTCGCAGCGCCACACGTACGGGATGCACCGCTTGTTGTTGCATTTGAACTGGTTCTCCGCACACCGGGGCACCACTGTGAAAAGTTCACAACAGGGGAGAATTGATGATGTCAAACTCCTGGCTGCCCGCGAGACAACTTCAACTGCACAAACTTGTTGAGTCAGCTACTTACTGCAGCTTTTCTCGTCGGAACTGTCGTTGCAATTCGCTTTCATGTCACACTTTTGCGACAGAGGAATACACTTGGGCGGGTTCGTGCACTTGAACTGAGACTCCAGGCACGTGTGCTGAGTGCAGTTGAACTCATCTGACCCGTCTCTGCACTGCGCCTTCCCGTCACAGATTTGCGTTGGGGAGATGCAGTCTTGGAAGTTCGTTGCGTTTTGGCACTGGGGATGAGAAAAAGGACGCTGAAAACTCGCGTGGGGTGTGTTTGTTATTCGCTTCTGCTTTCTTATTCAACGAGCGATGAAAAACAACGGCCACTGCGGTCACCTTGCAATTCAAAAAATACCCTTCCGCCTCAAGCGCGTTACCTGGAAGAGCCCGGCCTGCCTGCAGTGATAAGGTGGACAAGTGCCGTTCGGGTGACCCGACCCATCCTCGTCTGACCCGTCCCCGCAGTCGTCCTGTTCGTCACACACCCACCAGAACGGGATGCACTTGAAGGTCGATCTACACTGGAACTCACTGCTCGTGCAGTTCGCGATGCACGTGCTGAAAGAGAAACACAACCGCGTTGACTCGAGAGATCCTCCTCCCGCTCAAAACTTCATCGCAGTGTCACTCGTGATGTGCAACAAAAACAGTTCAATCCATCGAAGGGATTCAAACCAACGTCAGTTAAGCATTGGACGGAAACATTGCAACTACCGAAGGCTTATGTACGGGCAAGCTGACATCTTACGTTTTGTCGACGGACAAGTGGAAGTGTTCGGGGCACGCGCACACCCTCTGCTGTCCTCCGGGTTTGATGAGACACAGAGATCCGAGGCCGCAGCCTCCGTTGTTCTCACATGGGTTCACCTGGATATTCAATTGAAACCCCTCAAAATAATCTTCAGAAAGAGTCACAGGCGTCAAGTCACTGCAGCCCGACTCTTCCTCCTCTTGTAAAGACAAGGAAACAAGCTGCTCATCTAAAATATCCATTTTCCCCCAAATATTACCTGATCCTTCTTGAAGGATCTCTGTCGATAAGCGTGGTAGACTTGGATGTCCATTGGTCTGTGAATTGTTGAACCTATGCGCTTGCGCAAGGTACCTGAAATTCAGCTCAAGTTAGTCCTGCGCACTGCGATATCGCATCCACTGAGATACTGCAAGCTCACTCACTTTCGTACCCTCCACCAGGAAAGATTTAATTTCCTTGTTTTACAAACACACAAGGCTCGTACCGTTGTACTTGTGAGCACGTTCGACGTTGGAGTTTTCCCAGTCCGTCCAGTAGATGTACTCCTCGAAGACAGTGATGGCGAAGATGTGCGCCAGGTTCTCCTGGATGATGTACTTCTTGCCGCTGCCGTCCAGGTTTGCGAACGCGATGTAATCCAACCTGCAGAGCCAATTCCGCAGTCAAGAAAATGCTCAGACTGAAAAACATATCTTCAGTTTGAAATATTTTATGTTTCGCACACAGAACATGTTCCGGTGATCTCGCCCTCACCTTGCATCTGCCCAGATGATGTGCTCCGCGACGTAATCAATAGTGAGCGCGTTGGGCCAACCCAGGTTATCGGACACGATGCGACGATCGGCGGTCACCGTGCCATCCATGCCGATACGCCCGATGTGCGCATGGTCACCCCAGTCGGTGTAGAAGAGCCAGCCGCGGTACGGGTGCACTTGGATCGCGCGAGGCTCCTCCAGCCCCGTCCGCACCAACACCTTTCTGTATTTCCCGTCGAGTTTCGAGACCTCAATTGTGTCGGTGGTTTTGTCGCACCAGTATAGGTTGCGTCCGACCCAGTCGACGGCGATCCCGTCCGGGTTTCTCAGCGTCGTCTGGTGCAGCGTCTCCCAGGTGCTGGCGTCGCCGCTCTCGTCCATGCGCATGATGCGCGACTGCGTGCTCGTCGTGTCCGACCAGTAGATCTTGCGCTCCTTCCAGTCGTAGTCGAGCGCAACGGCGTTAGTCAGGTTCCGCACGATCAGCGTCTCGTTGCGCCCGTCGAGCGTGATGTTGCGGATGTAGTAGCGGTTCGAGATGAGCACCACGGGCCGCTTCACCGTCGGGTCATCCGAACTCACCTTGCAGCCGGACTTGTCCTCGCGCAGCGTGAACCCGTCAGCGCAATAGCAGCGGTACGAGCCCGCGTTGTTGATGCAGAAGTGGCTGCACGGGAACCGCGTCGCGCACTCGTCGATGTCCTTGCACGTCCTAGAATCGTTTTGCAGCTTGAAGCCGGGGTCGCAGCTGCACGTAAAGCCGATCTTGTCGTCCGTGCAGTGCTGGTCACACACCGACGCGTTGCTCAGCTCACACTCATTCACACCGCACTGCAGTTCATCGGTCGCGTCTCCGCACTGGTCTATCCCGTCACACATTTGCTCTTCAGGGATACACACGCGGTTCTTGCACTCGTACTTTCCTTTGCCGCATCGGGAAGTGACCTGTTGATGCTGAGTGCAGTTGGCCTCATCGCTGTGATCCGGACAATCCAGCACCCCATCACACACACGGTCTCGTGAGAGACACTCTCTGGATCCGTTGACACATTGGAACTGCGTTGGCAGACAGGCCTCGTATCTGCAGTGGAGCTCGTCGGAGTTGTCACCGCAATCATCCTCGCCGTCACAGTAGAAGGAGTGGCGGATACAGCGGTAGTTCCGGCACTGGTACTGATCCGTATCGCACGGTTGCGGGGCTGCAACATCAAATGTTTTGCGATGACAAACGTTTTACCATCGAACAGGAATTCATTTCTGACACCAGTTTTGTAATGGAGGCAACAAAACCGGAGAAATCGACTCACCACATCCCGCTTGAATCTGTTCGTCTTCCTCCCCAAAACAGTCTTTCTCTCCGTCACACACCCAACTCAGCGGAATGCATTTCTTTTCGCTCGTACACGTGAACTCGCTCTCGTAACATTCGTGTTCATCTGAAACGACAAGAATTTTTGTTCGTTGCAGTCACATCCTTCAGTGAAGCCCCTCAAAGTAAGAAACCAGAGGAAAACGGGGTAAATGTGGCGCCACCAAACAAGAAATTGGATTTAGACCGGGTTACGTACCACAGCCGACCTCATCGCTGCCGTCCACACAGTCCTCTCGCCCGTCACACTTCCACGGGCGCTGCACGCACTGAGGAGTGCACCCGTCACAGTTCAAGTCACACAGAATGTCCGTGCTGGGGCACGTTGGCACGGGGCAATCCTGAAAACACAACGGTGTTTCTTCGATTTCCGACAACATTCTCGATGCTAAACCGCTGAACCAACAGCATTGAAAAGCAGTCATTTTTCTCGTGTTTGTGCGGCAACTGACAGGCAAAAACAAATTGAGAGGAGAGGCACTTGTCTCACCTTCTCGTCAGATCCGTCGGAGCAATCGGCATCACCATCACACTTCCAGATTTGAGGCACACACTCTCCGTGGCTCCCACACTGGATCCAGTGGTCCGTGCACTGTGGCGGTTCCTTCGCTGTGGAAAGGAAACGCTCTGATTCAGCGGACGTCGACTGCAACGCTTATTTCCCCAAGACGCCACATTTTGGGCACCAAATAAGACTATTTCTACAGTTTTTTGCAGGAAATTTTCAAGATTTGTGCATTTTATTCAAACATATCTTTTCTTGTCACTTTTACTCACTGATGTTGCATTTCTCATCCTCGCCGTCCCAGCAATCATCGTGTCCGTCACACAGCCACGTGTCGAGGATGCACGCCGTCGTATGGTTGCACTTCACGAGGCGCGTGACGTCGGTGCCGTCGCGCAGCGCAAAGTGCGAGCAGTTGGTGGCGCCGGGACAGTTCATCTCGTCCGACGCGTCCGGGCAATCCTGAAGTGCAGAGCAAAATCACCAAACTAACTCATCGCAATCTGACACCCACAGACTCTGCTAGAAATCTACGATTGTTCACACAGCAAAATTCTCGTCACCAGATTCATGCAAAAAGAGCCTGCTGACGCTGCAGTGTCCGTCTGACTGCGAATCTCACGAAGGAAATGGGACAAGGATTTCCAAGTCACTGGTGTCACACTGACCTTGTCATAGTCGCACTTGTACTTGTCCTGGATACATGATCCGTCGCTGACGCAGCGGAACTCGTCCCGACCGCAGAAAGACTCGCAGTTCTTCTCGTCCGACCCGTCCGAGCAATCGTAGCTGAAACAAGGGACCAGGTCCGAGTGCATGAAGGTCAAAGTCACCCAAGACACCAGAGAATCCATTTGATTACCTTTCGGTCAAATTTCACACAGACGCGGACATCCCAGACAAAGGAAATAACCACGTACTTTCCGTCGCAGTGTTTCTTGTTGGGAAGACACTTGCGCATGCGGCTTTCGCACCTGAAGAACTCGTCGGGGCACATGCGCGTCGCTGCGACGGAAGAGGAACACGTGTGAAAAAAAGTTGACCAACACCGCCTCGTACGAGACACCTGCTTTCCAACAACAGCTTTACCAATTCTGTTTTCCTTGACGTCAGTTTGTGTGTTTGACTCTGTGAGGTTGTGTCTTCCTCCAGATACGAGCAGTGTGATTTGAAGCAAACTCACTGCACATGTACTGCTCTTCGTCGCTGCTGTCCAGACAGTGCTGGATCCCATCGCACGACAGCTCCAGGTTGATGCACTCCCCGCTGCGACACGCGAACTCTCCCGTGTCGCACTTCATGCGCGGCGCTGCAACAAACACCCGCTCTGTTTGCGCACAGCAAACCCTTCTCCACGAAGCAAACGCACCTATTTTGCACGCAGCTCTGTGCGGCTGACCCTTGTGAGAAGAAGTGACATGACGGAGTCGAGAAAGCTGGGCTATTCGTTTCGAAACCTTCCCCTTGACGTGGTCTGAGCACGTACCGATGCAGGTGCGGTTGTCGGTGTCGAGGATGTGGCCCTGGAAGCAGGAGCACATCACGTGGCCGTGCTCGTCTGGGTGACACACCTGGTTACAGCCGCCGTTTCCGCTCAGGCACAGGTTATTCAGACCTATAAAGACACCGTGACGAGAATGAAAATTTCGTAAAAGCAAATCAGACCTCTGTCAGAACTGTGATCGTTTGCCACACCTAAGTTGTCAAGCTCGCTTGAAAAAGCAAATTCCCAGTCAACCAATTCTGTTCCTTTTTCTGTTCCTTTTTCACCACCTAGTAATCAGTGAGAAAGGAAATTGGTTTGTGTTCAGTGTGGCTGCGCAGCCACAAGCACACCACGGAAGTTGGCGAAAAAAGCTGGTGACATGAGCCGAAGGCCCTTTGTCCGGTTTTGTGTTTCAAGCCAAAACATAAGTGAAAGACTTTTTTCGCCGAACGCGTTTATCGTTCTACGGCAGCAAGCACAACAGAAAGGATTTAAATCTTTCAAAACTCCAATCGATTTGCAAAATGTACTGTGCTGTTTTCCAAACCAGTTGCAGAAAAACACGAGTGTGGGTGTGCAGTCAGTGCTTTGTGAGGACAAAAGTTGTGACAGGCACGCTCATTTCACGCACTGCGTTTACGAAGAGACCAACCAAGTGTGTGTTTTGTGAGATCTTCTGCCACTTCCTCTCCATCACAGAACAGCGTAACGTGCCTGCACACACAAATATATTCTCTTCTGCCTCACCAAGACGTTTGACAAACCACCTGTTCGGTCTGCGAAACCTTTGTCCCCCTGTTTGCAAAGCTTCGTGTGGTTGTTCTTTACCACAAAGGCCAGATATCTTGTAAATTTGCCATGAAACGTGTGTTGCTTTCGCATGGGTCAAACATTTTTTGAAACAACAGTCAGTCCTACTCATCTAATGCAAAAAACATTTGCGAAATGAACTACAATTTTCTACGCTGGACACGTGCATCAACAAGTTGCCAGCTCTTGGACGTGTGGCTTCCAACTGGCCTTTCTTGCGCAGTGTCTCGTACACATCAAAAACTTGCGCTGTTCTACGGGTAAGGCAAATCTAAGCTATGTGCGTGTTGACTGCGTTAGTACCTGCGGTGGTTCCATGATAGTCGTGACCTGCGTGTGAGTGAGGACAAAGCGGAGAGAGAACAAGCAAGCGGTTAGCAAAGGCTGCGTCCAGACGTCGAGCCTCAACCAATCATTGCTGAAGCCTGAGCAAAAATTCCAGCTGAATTGGTCAGTAAGTGATCGGTTGAAATGTCTGGCTGTCATCAACAGATCGTTGCGGACACCCCAAAGAAACAGAGCTTTGAGGGTTTGTTTCGCAAAAGGTTTGGAGTTCAGGTGTTGGCAGAATTGGGGTTTCTTTGGGCTTAATGTTAACAGTGAACATCAAAAAGCACAACAGTTATCAGTCTTGCACCAGCTGCAACAACAATGATCAAGACTAGGTTTTCCCGAGTCTTGATCGAGCCCCAGAAATAATCATCGCCACATTCTCACAGTCGCTGATGAGTGCTGACGGGTGCTTCGTGTTGGTCAGTTTACTCACAGGTATCATTGGAAACGGCAGCGATTCCCATTGGTTGCCGCGCAATGTTCTTCCTCAGCCACTTGATGTCGCCACCTGTACCATGAACAAAACTCGACTGATGACAAGCCCAGTGTAATGCGGTACAGTTTGAGAACTAGTAACCTGTGAACTGTTGAACATGTTTTCCAGCCAAATCACCAACATGTCAGCACACACGTTGCAACAATAACACAGTTATGAACATGACGCTTTGTCTGAGATGTTGTGTGGTCACAGTGAGTGAGTCGGACCTGTGTACTTGTTGGCGCGTATGACACCCCTGAGGATCCAGTCCGTCCAGTAGAGGTAGTTGCCGTGCACAGCGAGTCCGAACACGTGCTGCGTCACGCTCTTGATGATCGTCTGAAAGAAAAGATCCTTGCTTGGATTCCGATTTTTCTATTGCCCTTTCTCTCCTGTGACATTTTGGGCAACGATACGGTCGTCATTACTGGCAGATGACAGCGAAGACATTTGCGCGAAAACTTCCTGATGTACTCGTATTCTCACTAAGTCAAATGTTTCCACTCACAGAAACAGCAACAGTGTGAGCGTCAACAAATTTTTCAATCAACAACAAACCTTAACTTCTGGTTCCAAAACATTGCGTCATTCGGGGGAAACCCGTGCGGCTTCTGATCATCCCACTCTACTGTGGCATCTGGAGCCACCCCACGCCCACCAAGACTGACCTTCCTGTCGGAACCATCGTAGTTGCAGCGCTCGATCTTGTCGAGTCGCGCGTCGGACCAGTAGAGTTTCTGCGGGCTGTGGTCGATGGCGAGTCCGTTGGGCGTGCGGATGTGCGTCTTGATGAGCGTCTCTACGTTCCAGCCATTCGTGTAGGCGCGCTGGATGCTCGCCTGCCGATCGTTCCAATTCGTCCAGTAGATGCGCCTGAAATTCACACACAACTAAAGTGCAGAACTGTTGTCCGCATATCTCAGTATTTCTCAACACCAATGAGTGCCACGTGAAAAGCTCGATTTTGCAAGGCCATCGGTCACCATCGGTCACCCCCATGCATCTTCCCAAACAGTCTTGTATCAACCCGCGCACCATGTCTGTATGCAAAAGCTCACTGGTCGCCCCGGACAACCGTGTTACGTCAGTCCCCCCCCCCCTCGTCGCCTCCTCACGCGCCACACTCACGAGTCGCACGAGTCGATGACGATGGCGCGCGGATGATCCTCGTCTCCGAGCTGCACGATCTTCTCGCGCTGCGCCGCGCTGACGCCGAGGCGGATGCGCGTGATGGACGAGTCCGTGTAGCTCGTCCAGTACAGCTCCTGGTACGCCTTGTCGAATGCGAGTCCCTCCGCCGAGCCCACCTCTGCAACATCAATCAATCCACCGGTCAAACACCAGATCTCGTGCGATGGTTCTGAAGCAAGTCATCGCATTTGTGTGAAGCTGAGCCTTTCGCTATCCGTCCCCCTCGTCAACTTGCTTTGCTGTTGACTGAAGCTGGTCAAGGCCAAATCAGTGGAAAGGAGGAAACAACATGAATCGCAACACTTACTGTCGACGACCACGGTGAAATTTGTGCCATTGAAGAAAACGCTCTGGATGTTGCCCATCTGAATGTCACTGAAGAAGTATCTGCAGAACGAAACAGAGCAAAACCTCAACTCAGTCAGCAAAAACTGACTATCCCCGTTGAAAGCTACATTTTTGCCCCAGTGAGTTGGCAACGAAGCACGCTGCTCCGTCATTTTTTACCCAAAAGTGCGCCACGCACCTCTTCCTGTCGTAGTCGAAGGCCATGCCAATGACGTTCTTCATGCTGCTCGCGTTCTCGATGGGCGGCATCGGCGAGTTCATCGTGTTGTTCTGGTCGCTGTTCGACCGGTTCTCGCCGAACATGTGGATCGTCTCGATGCCCGTAACTTTCGAGAAGGCGAGGAAGCTGTCGAAGTCTGCAATCACCAAATTTAAGTGAGCAAAGTCACCAACGCACATGAGGAGGCGCGAAAAGAGGCAACGCTACAAAATCAATGTCTTGTTGGACTGACCTTTGCACTTGGTGTTGTCGACCACCTGTCCGTGCGCGCACTTGCACACTGCAGCCGTCCCGTTGAAGAGACACAGCTCTTCACAGCCTCCGTTGTTCACCGCACACGGGTTGGTGCCTGCAAGTAACACTTGTGCACTGATTGTGTCAGTAAGAAACGTCAAGCCGTTCAGAACAAGGTCTGTGTGCTTGTGTACCAACAACTTCAGCCAACCCGTCATGCACGGCACCTGACACACCAACACGTGTCACTTTAAACTTTGTGTGTGTGTGTGTGTGTGTGTGTGTGTGTGTGTGTGTGTGTGTGTGTGTGTGTGTGTGAACGTTGAGTTTGAATCGCACCAGTTTGTCTCTGCCGGTGGTGCACTTTGATGTCCCGGAGGTATTTGCCGAAGCCGGTTTCGTTCCACATGGGCGTCACGTCCAGGTTGAGCCCAGTCTTCCGCGCCCGCATGATCGAACCTTCCTTGCTTCCGCTGTAACACGACGTGTCCCACAGTGAGAAAAACAAACACCGCACCAACGCTCTGGTGCCTCAATATGCCATTCCCTTGTCGCCACCCGCCAAGGTGTTGCAAATTGCGATTCATTGCAAAAGATGCAAGTCTCCTGCACAACGCGTGAAAAATCCCAAAGGCTTCAGCTAAACCCTAGTCACACACCTAGTTTCGGATTTCAAAAGTACAAGAGCATCTATTTTTGCGCACGTGCAGCCTCAAGCTGTACTTGTTCCACACAATCGCCCCGCCCACCAATCCTCGTTTATTCCCCAGTTTGTCAACCTGCGCACCTGGCTGAACCAAAGATACACCAAACGAAATGCACGAAACGCGAAAATTTTGTCACCGCAAACATTCAATCTTGAATTCAGATTTTGAACAGCAAGTGATGCAGACAAAACCAAACGCAGAGATCGCGCGACACTTCAAAGATTCTTCACTTCGTGAGACAAGCAAACGTGAATGACCAGAAACAACCAGGACACCAAGGGTGAGAATAAATATAAGTGAACCAAATATTGTGCGCGCCAAGTGGCCAGAAATACCACGAAATTCACAGAAAGTTCACTCGCTGCATTTACCTAATTCTAACGCCTTCGAAAATCTGATAAGTCCTGCAAGCACAGTGGCAACATACGTCAGAAACCGGTGACAAAAATAAACTAACTAGCAGTTTCAAGCCACAGTTCTGCAGCAACGAAGTAATAGGCGGGTGGGGGTTGCAAAGTCAGATTTCTGTCATCAATGCACGCAAAAACCACAGTGTAACTTACACGTCTGTCCAGTAGACGTAGGGACCAAAAACGGAGAGTCCCATACAGTCCGTGATGTGTTGATCGTCGACAACAATTCGCGTTGTCTTGTCGTTCAGATTCACGGCGACGATTTTGTTCGCTTTCTGGTCACACCTGCAAACAAAACACACACTGCACTGACACCGGACGAAAGCGAGTCTTTGTAAACGCCCTATAGCGTGAAACAAGTCTCCGCCGACGTCGCGTTCCACAAGGCGGAGGCGGAGCAAACAGTGGCGTGACCTGTTGCGCTGGCGGGGAAAACCCCATTTTGTCTGGATATCTGGGCTTTCAGCCTCTCAGCTGTCAGAAGCTGCACTCAACATCCGCTCTCACAACAAGGTAAGGTCCTTCAGTCAGGTCGCACCTCAAGCACCAGCGATCTCATGAGACTCTCCCACTCACCAGTAGAGCTCCTCCGTGTCGTAGTCGATCGTGAGTCCGAACGGGTGCTGCATCTCTACAACAGCGGCGTCGGGGCTGGAGGCGTCGGTCGGCGTCAGCTTGCCGCTGTAGAACACTCGACGGGCCGAGCCGTCCAGGTTGGCGCTCTCGATGCGCAGCTTCGTGCTGCCCCAGTCCGCCCAGTACATCTTCCTGCAACACGCGTGGCGATGTTCAGTTGCAAGGAAAATGACTTGTCTTTGTTTACACCTGTCGCACAATTGGACGCGTGGAAACTCTCAACCTCGGCTGCTGAACAAGTGTGTGTGTATGTGTGTGTGTGTGTGTGTGTGTGTGTGTGTGTGTGTGTGTGTGTGATCCATCTTGACAACGCCCCACTGGTCGACAGCGACACACAAGGCACCTCTGCCCCAAAGTCATGTTCAATTGGAACAGCTGTCGAACACGTGAAACATGGCCCTGCATTCACTCAGTACTGCGAGCATTTTTTCCGCTGGACACTGACCCCTTGGCGGGATGCACGACGATGCTGCGCGGCTTCTCCATGTCTCCGTGCACCACGACGTAGCGGTTGCTGCCGTTGAGTCTCGACACCTCGACCGTCTGCACCACCTGGTCCGTCCAGTACAGATTTCCCGCGATCCAGTCGACGGCGAGGCCCTCCACGCCATAGATGGTTTTGACGAGCGTCTGTCGGTCCGTGAGATCGCGCTTTATTCTCGAGATGGTCCGCTCCTGTCCGTCCACCCAATAGATGTAGTCTTCCTCTGCAAAGGTCACGTGTCGTGGGTCATTCGCAGCCAACAAGGCACACCGACGTCGCGAATTGGAAAATACATCTTGAGCACCAAGACCAGCGGAGCCATTTTGCAGTCTTGGACTTTCGAGGTGTGATTGGACGTAATTTCCAAGCGAAGAAGTTTTTTGTGTGACAAACAAGAACACTTGGCAGTGATATACACACACCGAGTCAGGACGTTTGTTCCCTGTTGAGCATCCAGTGGGCTCTACACATGACTCACTTGAGTAGAAGTCGATGGCGGTCACCATGGTGATTTTGGAGATGGGCGCGAGAGCCTTGGTGCGCTTCGTCTCGCTCAGGTCGAGTGACATGCCGAGGATCTCTGTGCGGTTTGAGTACATCAAAAACTCCTTCACCCCTGAAAAATTAAAATTAAAACTTGCAGAAATGCATGTTGTGACGGAGCGCTGGTTGGAACAACAGCGGGAGATCCAAACTCTATCGGCACGAAGAGCCACAGGCGAACGGTACACATAAAAACACTTGTACAAACTACCTTCGCACGTGTAACCATCTGTAGCCAGCTTGTACCCGGCGGTACACCTGCAGGTACGACCGTCTGGCTTGGGCAGACACAGTTGGGAGCAGTTGCCATTCCTGCTTGCACAGCTGTTGTTCCCTGCAAGTGAATCAAACAATGCGTGCAAAGCTTCACAATTCATTCTGCAAAATTCTTCCGAAAACATGAACTGAATACACAGAGACACAGACACCACGTACCAAGTTGACTGCGGGACTGCTGAAAGATTTTGAGCGCCGACACCTGGGTGGTGTTTCTGCGCAGGTAGCGGTGGGCGCCCCAGCCGGAAGGAAGTATCTCCACTTCCGCTATTCCATCATTTCGCGCCACGTACAGGCGGTCCGTCTTTACGGCGATGGCGATTGGAGGCGTGTCTTTGTTGATGTTGTTCTCAGCGTGCTCAGGCTTGAAGCGCTGCAGAGAACAAATTCAGTGGGAATTTTGTGAATGCAGCAACACACAGGACATGTCTGCCTTTGTTTTTTAACGCAGTCTGAGCTGGAATCTTTCATGTTTCGATGTGTGGTTGTTCGTACACATGACCCCGCAAAATATCAGTGCCATCTGAGTTAAAAGGTAAATCAATTGGTCAAAATTTGAAGTCGGGAGTAAAAGGTTTCACCTCAAGTAACAGAACTTGCTCGACTGAGCCCAGAATCAGAAAACGGCGATTTCGAATTTGGCTGAATCAAATGTGGTCTGTTACTTTTGCACGTGTTGCATTTGGAACCAGGAGGATGTGTTGTTGTTGGCACGAACATCTGGAATGACGTTTCGTTTTGTTCTTCAGGTTGTACTTGATACCTCCTGCGCACGAGGTAGGGCATACTCACCCTGACGTCCTTGCCCTCCAGGTCGCTGTACATGATGTAGTTGGAGGAATTTCCCTTCTTGTTGATCCACCACAACTGCTTCTTGTCATACTCAATCGTCAGACCTGCAAAAGAATGAATTCAATGCCAGTCCCGGAGACATACGCAGAGCAATTCCAAACTGCACTCACTGCTCTAGTCCCCCTGAACCATTCATCAGAACATAAGGACAAATTGAAATTGCGGCACGTACTGTGTGGTCCCTTGACATCTTGTGAGGCGTCAATGAGGGGCCTCGCATCCGACCCGTCCAAGTTGGAGTGCCAGATACTGCCGGAGCTGTTCTGATGCTCCAGGTCCGCCCAGTAAAGCTTCCTGCGGAGACACGCAAAAAAAAACCCTCAAAATTTCTGATAAACTTGTGAAGCAGCCACAGAAAACAACAAAACCTCAGTTAAAACCTTCCTACGCATTTGCCGCATCTTACCCTCGGACGGGGTGGACAGCCAGCGAGGTGGGGTTCAGCAGGCGCACTTCGCTCGAGGCGTCGTGCGTGAGGATCTCGGTCCGGTAGACGCCGTCGAGCTTGGCGACCGAGATGGAGGCGCCGACCGGCGACGAGCTGCTGAAGTACATGTTGCCCGATATCCAGTCGATGGCGAATCCCTTGGGATTGTTCACGTCTGCAAGTGAAACGTGTACGTGTGCATGCGCCGTTCAGATTCTTAAAGCCCACAGAAAAGTTGATGTCATGTTGTCCTGTGTGCATCATATCACGCCGATGGTCGCACAACGTTGAAGAATACACATCAGCAAAGCTCAATGAGACGAGCGCGCGCACCTGAGTCGATTATGGTGTGAACATCCGTGCCGTTCAGCGTTGCCGTGTGAATGCCATTCTGCCCGTGCACGGTGTCGTCGTCCGTCCAATAGAGACGCTTTGAACGCAGGTCATAGTCGATGGCCAGCGGGTTGTAGACGAAGGGCACCGTCAGCGCCGGAATAACATTGAACGTCGCGTTCTCCAGGTCAACGCCGCGAATTTCTTGCTTCTTGGAGAACAGCAGGAACGTGCTGTCGTCTGCAGAGGATAAAATTTGAATGAGTGTGAAGGCAGCAACTTTCTTACGCCAGCTCACTGCAAACATGATCACCAGAGATCTTTGTGAAGAAAATCCAATCACTAAACGAGACGAAAGTCACGAAAGAAATGGGTCACGTGACCAACTCAGCGCGCACCTTCGCAGGATCTGTTGTCAGCGCGGAGGCGCTTCAGGTGCGGACACTTGCAGGCGTACGAGAGGCGCTCTCTGGCGCCAACCTGTCGGAACGTCAGCAGGCACAGCGCCGTCGCGTCACACGGCGGCGGTTTGTTGGGCGGCGCACATGGGTTTGGTGTCGACGCTGAAATTTGTGGTTAGTACACTCAACATACTGAGGCAACAACAAAACAACAAAGCTGCAAGATTTCACTGGGTACGTTTCTGAGTGTACAGACGCACAAAACACAGCGAAATGCGCGACGTGGTCAACTTGACTCACCGTTGAGGCCGGGCTGCCTCAGCGGGTGGAAGACGTGCAAGTCGAACGGCTGCGTGATCGTTCGCTGGATGATCTTCGTGTTCGCCCCGGTGAACTTGTTGGCCTAATTTGAGCGCAGGAAGACGAAATGTTTTTGTTATCAGTTGCTTTGCGAAGAGATTTATAGGTTACAAGCAACCGTCAAAGACAGCCAGAGTGTCCGCACGCAAGGTCCCATATCATTTTGTCGAACGAACCTGTACGAGAGAGTTGGTGCGCCAATCGGTCCAGTAGACGTGCGACCCGAACACAGAGATTGCGAACGGGTGCGAGAGGAATTCGTGGTTTTGCAGGATGGTGCGGTGGTCGCCACCGTCGTAGCGGATCGTGTGGATCGAGTCGGACCTGCCGCGAGCAGACACAGATTCAGCTACGAGGAGCAAATGTAATTTGAAGGCAGCCAATAAGAACCACACATCAGAGGTTCAGCACCAACATTCGAAGTCAAATTTATCTGGCCGTTCAGATGCCATTTTTTCTTCCCAACGAACAAAGTGTCAGCGCGTCTCGAGTTGAACTGTACTGGATTCAGAAAACACGCCCAGTCACAAACGAAGCACAAAACCACAAGAACCAGCACAAACAGCGCGACTCTCACCGCGCGTCAATCCAGTAGATACGCTGTGCATCGTAGTCGGCGGCAAGCCCGTTGGGCCAGCCTCCGCCGGGCACAGTGTTCTTGTCGACGTGGAAGATGGTGCGTCGATTCTCGCCAGCCATGCTGCACATCTCGAGCCGAGGATCTTGAGGGTCCCAATCAGTCCAAAATAACTTCCTGCAACCAAAAAATCCGATTGAGAGTGAACAACTTAAACCTTGGTGCGGCCAGATCTTGTAGGTCACGCCACGCCTTGAGCAAAGCTAGGAGGCATCGCACATTGTGTTGATGTTTGACGCAGCACTCACCCTGCTCTGGGGTCGACGACGACGGCGCGCGGACTCGCCATGTTGCCCGCAGTCAGAGTTGCGCGTTGAGACCCGTTTAGATACGCCACCTGCGCAAAGAACGCGATGCTGATTTCATTGCTTTCTGAGACTTACCACCGCAACACGGCGCAGAGTTGGTCTGGTTTGCTCAACGTGACTGTCTTTCTGATACGATTTCCTCTCAATGCGCATTTTTTGAAAGTTTACCTGTTTGCACGTGTTTTCGGTATTTCTCGTCAATGATGAGTGCATGACACTCACCTCGATCTGGTCGAGGTTGCTCTCGACCCAGTAGATGTGTTTCCCGACCCAGTCGACAGCCAGACCCTCCGTTGTCGCCAAGCCGATGTTCACAATTGAGTGGATATCGGTGACGGCTGAAGAACAAGCAGCATCTCAGCCACTGGCTCATTTGTTTCGCAACACACAATCTCTGTGCCCAAACGCCTTCACCGCAACACTTCCAGTCGGTGGCAAGGAAAACACCGACTTGTGGTTGGTAGTGCGCGTTATACAATGCGCGCACAGTTGAACTCTGAATACACAAACACAAGCAATTTTCAGCTTGACCTGGTCTTTCTTGGCACTCACAATTTGAGATCATGGTTCCAGCGTAGATCTTGTCGTCGACCACGTCGGTCCAGAAGACCATGGATCCGTCTCCGGTCGGGGACGACGTGTTGTAGTAGAAGTCGAGCGCGATCGTGTTGCGCAGCCCCGACACGAGCGACACGTACGACTTCTCGCTCACGTTCAGCCGCCGAATCTCGTGTCGGTTCGAGAAGATGATCTGCAGTGGGTTTGTTCCTGAAAACAACACAACAAAACTAAACATCGCTGGTCACCCAACCTTGTTTTTCTGTGATAAGGCCGCGCACACAACAACTGGAAGTCAAAGACAAGGAGCATATCAAGTATTCCAAAGCACGCGCGTCGCTGTCCAGTCGTTTCCAACGAAGCTGTCAAGCTTGTTGGACTGCAAAGCGAGTGTAGCTCACCGTTGTAGACGCAGGTCTGGTTGTCCCTGGCGAGGCTGTACTGATCCAAGCACTTGCACTGGTAACGGTCTGTTTGCAGCCAGTGCGGCCAGCCGGTGGTCAGTGGCTCACACACTTGACTGCACACTCCCCACCGTTCACACGGGTGCAAGTCTGTGCAGGAAGACACAAAACGTTTTGCTCTTTCTCTGGATGTGCTTCTCACGGTGTCAGTAACTTTCAGTACAACTGTAACAGGCTGACAAGAACGCATGATTCTTGAGAAAACTGGAAGAAAAAGCTTGTCTCCGGAGACCGTACCCTCGCAAGTTCTGTTGTCACGCGCCAGCTTCTTTCCCGGCGGACAGGTGCAGACGAAGCCGAACGGTGACTTGTTGCAGCTCCATTGACAGTTGCTTGTCACACACATGTCCATGTCTGCAACAGAAGATCACATCGTGTCTACTCTCAGGAAACGATGAGTGAAGCAACATCTTCGGCAAAGTGGAGACAATTGCTCACCACAGAGCAGTCCCTCGTCAGACTCGTCGGTGCAGTTGAAGACGTTGTCGCAGAGCGCTGACGGGGGGAGGCAGCGAGTTCCGTTGTCACAGAGGAAGTTCGGGTGCGCACACTCCACAGCCATGCCTGCAACAACACGGATTGGTTTGTACCCGCAAACTTGGTCACTTCTCTGGACCTTGTTTGACTAGACGACCCCAGCTGGTTCGGAAAAAACTTTGGTGCTCGATCGTCCAGCGTGTCAACCCACGAGGTGACAAAGCAAGGCAAAGCAGTCCAAAGAGCAGTTGTCGTAATTTTCGCAAATGCTGCACACTTTCGAACTGCACCCCCACCTCCCAGTGCAGAAACGTCAAGCAGACTCCACTCACCTGTGCAGTTTTGTCGTTCGTCACTATTATCCCTGCAGTCGTTTTCCCCGTCACACGTCCATCTTTTGGGAATGCAGCGAGCTTCGTTCGGACACTTGAACTCACCGTCAGAACATGTCATATTCACGTGACCTGAGACAACAAAACCACTTTTGAGGTCTGACTTCGCAACACAAAACGCTGTTCATACATGAATGCCTTCGGCAAAGTTCGCTTGTACTTCTGTTGGTCACAAACGTTTTGCCTTTTCAGAGAAACAAGAAGGCCACATTGGCACTGCGCACAGGCAACAGGCCACGGGTAAGTTTACTAGGAGGGGTGTGTGACCCGTGAGCCACAAGTCGATTCACCTCAAAGTGACCTGTGTCCAGACCAGACACTTGTGTATCTGTCTGTACACGGGTCAGTTTGTGGTGGGGCGAGATGTACCGACATGTGAGCGACGAGTCAGTATCCCTTTCCCCCCCGCCAAATCGAGACAAACCGAGGGTGACAGCTAGAACTGACACATGTCACCCAAATTCCAAGTTTGAACTGAACGCACACCTCAACTTCTGCAAAATAACTCACAGTGGACTTCATCGCTCCCGTCTCCACAGTCGTCATCTCCATCGCACTTCAGCGCAGAGTGGATGCACAACTGGAATGTGACACCGAGATAACCTTCAGCGAGACGTTGAGCGTCTTTCCAATGAAACAATGCGGAAAATTAGCGGAGTTCGCTGGACTCATGTTCTCTCCCTTGTCTTCTTGCAAAATATTTGGGGTGTTCTCACCTGATTCGTACAGGTAAACTGCCCCTCATAGCACGGCGGTCGCGTCACACGATCGACGTAAGCTGAAAACATCGGAAGAAGGTGAAGTGGTCATCTTGAGACAATGTCACCCATCCTCAGATCGCCCCAAAATACACCTGCAAATCAGTCCTGCTTTGGTGTCCAAACAGCAGCAGCTAGATCTATTTTCTGGAGGTGGAGGTCAAAAGATCCTCACTCCTCCTCACCCCTCCTCGTCCATGAATCCGTCTGACAAGTGTGTCAATGCGTCTGTGCGGGGGTCTTTGTGTGTGCAAGTGAGGTACGGAACGCGATTACTGCAGAAGAAAAGTCCGCAAAGCAGATTTGTGCACTCACTGCAGTTGAACTCGTCGGAGTCGTCCGCCGTGTCGGGCACAGAGCAGTGGATGTCGCCGTCACAGCGGAACACGCTGTCGATGCAGCGGCGCGTCACGGCGCACTGGAAGCGGCCATGAGCCTCGTCGCACGTCGGACAGTTCATCTGGAAAGAAACGCGTCACGTCTTCAGTCATGCAGCCAATCATTGCCGGATGATTTTTGAGGAAAATGCTGCCATGCGACACCAGAGGCAGCGAAGCAGCGAAACGGTTTACCTCATCACTGCCGTCCCGACAATCGTTGTCTCCGTCACACACGTATTCACGCGAGATGCAGCGCTGGTTGTTGCAGCGAAACTGGTAATGCTCACACTGGCTGTAAGCTGCAATGCACGTAACAGCACCATGTCAGCGCTCAAATACCCCGATTTTGACAAAAATGACAAATTGCCACAGAATGGAGAATACGTACTGCAGTTGGCATGCTCGTCCGTCCCGTCCCCGCAGTCATCGTCATGGTCGCAGATCCAGCTCTGGGGGATACAGCGCTGCGTGTGCGGACAGCGGAACATTGAGTCTGCGCAGTCCTTCTCTGGAAACCGACAATGAGAGTGAGAATGCATCACGGTTTGAAAGACGAAAAGTGAACACTCTTCGTTCAGAAACGTTTCTCTTGACTCACTGCTGCAGTTTTCCTTGATCTCATCCTCTCCATTTCTGCAGTCGTCCTCTCCGTCACACATCCACCGACGGTAGATGCAGCGGTTGTTCTTGCACAAGTACATCAGGTTGCTGTCCGGACATGTCCGGTTCTCTTCAAGAGGAAAGATCTCGAGTGGAGGTTCATGTTGAACGATATTGCAATCCACGTCAGTTGTCAATGTGAAACACCAATGAGTTTCCGATGTGTATTTTGCCAGTCAGAAGGAGCAAAGGTTTCACGCGTCTTTTCTGAAACTCACGGCAAATTCCGGTCTTCGATTCGTCGGAGTTGTCCAGGCAGTCATTGTCTCCATCGCACACCCATCTGCGGCACGAATAATACGATTTTGAAGAAAAATGGACATTTTGAACCTTTTTATGTTTTGTTCAATCTCGCTTTGATACTCCCTTACTTCATGTTGATGCAGCGCTTGTTGTCACAGCGGAAATGTTCCGGACTCGTGCAGTTCGAATCCGTCTCCGTGCTGTCCGGAGTCTCCGACGCTGGAATGAAAGACGCGCACTCACGCATCAGTCTGAGCAACACACGTGAAAACGTGTCAGCCTGAATAACAACCAATTTTACTGAACGACTGCACACAAATCGATCATGGGGATGTTTTCTACCTTCGCACTTCCCGGTCGCAGTACTGATGTTCCAGCCCTCTCGACAAAGACACTTCTCGCCGGTTGGACTCATGACGCACAAGTGCTCGCACCTCGTCTGGTTCTTGTCGCATTCATTCGACGTCACTGAAAAGCAGCCACAAAAGAAAACCGTTACACAGAATCCTGATGGCTGGACAACCCAGCATTCGTGTATCGTCAATTTTAAGTCTGTCGTGATCATTAGACTGAGCCGCAGTGGACAGCGAAAATGACTGACCGAAGTTCAGCGAAGATTTCTGGTCGTAATACCGCAGCTCGAACATGGGAACGCTGTCGTTCCTCAGAACTGTGATCTGAAGAGAGAAGGGTTTTTGAGAGAAAAGTTTGGTTGTTTTTCTTTCCGAACGCAAGAGCGATTTTGCACGCATTTTTACTTTGTTTCCAATGTGCTGCAGAACAAAACATCAGTCATTTGTTGAGTGAGTAAAAAGCGTCAGAACAAAAAACCGAGTCGCCCAACATGTACGCCAAATGAGGCTCAGGCGGGTACCTGTTTCGTGTCGTTACGCATGGCCATGATGTGTCCCTCAGTGAACTCGGTCCAGTAGAACCAGAGACGGCGGTCTCCACCCTGCAGGTCCTCCCACACGTGCACCAGTCCGTATGGGTGGTTGATCTGCTTGCTCGTGCGCGCATCGCCCATGATATTCTGCAAACCAAATGTGAAGATTGTGGATCAGCAGAAAAATCCCTGCGATTAGAGTCTTGAAAAGAAAGACACCGAGACACCGTACGCAATACGACAACAGACGGCGCACAAACTGGCTCTGACTGGCTCAAGGTCATCCTGAGGTCTTGTGCTGTTGAAATTGGGGTTGTACATAGATCTATGCACTGCTCGTGGCCTGTATCAAATGTAAGTGACACTGTTCTTTATGATTTCGCTTCGCCTCGGACCTGACGATTCTCGCCGTTGAGGTCGACGGACTCGATGCGGTCGTTGAAGGCGTCGCACCAGTAGATGCGCCCGCGCCCGTCCCCCGAGTAGTCGATGCTCAGCCCGTTGGGCCACTGCAGCAAGCGGTCGTACAACACTGCAAGTGCAACAGGACATTTGAGTGTCTTTTCCATTGGAAAATGTGTAGTCAAATCTGCCAGCAAAGACAGTCCGTGCAAATAGCTCAAGAACTTACCCGTGACATTGCTGCCATCCATTCCGGCTTTGGAGATTTTGGCACGTTTTCCATCAGTGGGACTCTGTACCCAGTCGGTCCAGTACATGTAACTGCAAGATGTTTGTTCGAAAGAACTTTGTCATTCACCCACTCAAGGAACACCCAACACAATTTAATTTGTTCACGCCCGACATAGATCTAAAAAAAACTCGTTTTGGATCATCCGTGATGTGGCTGCTGCGGCTTATACTTGCTTTTCTTCTCGCACAAATATTGACGCATGAATAAGATTGGAACGTGACTCACCCCTGTCCCTGCCTGGGGTCGACGACGATGGCGCGCGGATGTTCGAGTCCGTCGCGCACCAGAACGCGCCACTGCGCCACGTCGCTGAGCCGCGCCACGCTGATCGTCTTGAGAGACTCGTCCGTCCAGTAGATGTTGCGCGACGCCCAGTCGATCGCGATTCCCTCACAGTTGTTCACTCCTGCAATCAACAGACATTCGGTCAAACGTTCTCAGAGTCAAACGTTGCGGCACATCTGAAGATACGGTAAATCGTTTGTAGACCCCACCACAAAGAGTCTCCAAAATGATAATGCGAAACCCAAATACACACGTCAAACTTTTTCTGAACGGAATCTGTCTCCTGAGCTTTGTCAGATGGATGTTCTGAAGGTGACAGAGAATGTGGGTGAGGAATGAATGAAACGTTACCCTCAGTGATGAAGTTGATTTCGGCGGGTTCGCTGCCGTCCAGTTTCCGTCTTCCTATTTTGTGTCTGAGCGCGTCGCTGAAGTAGATGTAGTGCATCCTGATGTCGTAATCCACCGCGACGGGCCGCAGCAGATCTTGGATGGGCGGAATCACCTGGAAACAGTTTCAAAAGCTGAACTTTTGCTCATCGACTCAACTTGAGAACGCCAGTCACCCCAATTTATGCAGAATGGGACAAAACATCCGTCAGGTTTGTTTTGGTCAGTGTGACACTGGAAAGTTTGCAGTTGTTGCATTTCGTGGCAAACACGACGCACCTCCTCGGTTCGGTTCGGGTCGAGACTGATGCCTTTCACTTCGCCCAGCTTCGCGTTGCTGTACAGCAAGAACGGCTCGTCGGCCCGCACTCTTGCCGCTGGATGAATGATGTGTTGCAAAAGATTAGTTGTCCGCGAAAACAGTTGAAGAAATTGACAAACAAAATCTTGATCGCAAAAAGTGCGATTTCTCCAACTTCTCTACTGTTGAATGTCACAACAGTATTTTGCGTATCGTTCTCAAAATAATTTCATTCACAACACCATGGTGAAAGTTGCAGTCATGTTTGCACTTACGGTGGCATTGCGCGTTGTCGGGGATGAAACCCGCGCGACACAGACACCTGGCGGTGAGGTTGGCTCCGGGTGTTTCTCGCACAGTCACACACAGCTGCTCACAATGCATGGCGTCACACGGAGGCGAGGGCACTGAAACAACACAACGACGCAAATGATGATGAGCAGCAAATGTAAGATGCACAAAAACAGAGAAATTTATTCAGCCATCCCAGACGAAATGAAAAGCAGCGCCACCTGTGGGCTGGCGTTGGCGGTGCACCACCTCGACGGCGGCCGGGCGCGGCACGTCCCACAGCAGCGCCACCTTCGGCTTCGTCACGTTACCGAAGCGGTCGATCGAGACGAGGCTGTTGTTGCGCTGGTTTGTGATGAACAGGCTGTTGTCGAGGATAACCAGGCCATGCACATTCTCAATCTGAAACGTGAACACCACAAACTTCAGCAGCGTACTCGAATCCTTCTGAAAGCTCGTTCGGGCGGAAGTGCGTGTGTGAATTGCTGTTGACACCCAGAGAGGCCATTCAGTTCGACCACTGCCGTGACAGTAGACACTTGAATGCATCGCACAACTTACGAAGACTCTTCTGATGATGAGTTTTCTGTTCGATCCGTCGTAGTTGATTCGCTCTATCCGGTCCAGATATGAATCTGCTATGTAGACGTGTTGATGCACATAATCCAGCGTCAACGCCTGAGGTTTCACAACCTGAAACAAAAGCGAAGCCAGTGTACCTGCAAAGCTTCTTCACAACTGCAAACATCAGCGATGAAATGCTGATGAAGGAGACAAACCTGTTTCTTGTGCAGCAAAATTGTCCTGTTTGTGCCATCCAGTGAGGCCCGCTCAACTTTCGGCATATCTCCTAACGTTGTGAAAAACATGTACCTGCAAAAACCAAAACGCTGAGTTCAAGAAGAATCAATGGATCAGTTTACTCCAAGGTCAAACGCGAACAATGCTACAACCCAAGACAGATGCCATCAGAGAGTGTTTGTCGATTTCTGACAGGTGCGTTACATTTTTATTTTTCTCGGTCCTGATGCTGCGAAAAGCCGCCACACCACGATTTCTCATGACAAGAACGCAACGGGTTGAACAGCCGCTCCCACTCCAGCTTCATGACTCCTCCCACAAGCGGTGTGTGTGTGTGTGTGTGTGTGTGTGTGTGTGTGTGTTGCAAATCTGAGTCCACAAGTCATGTATGAAAACAAGTTCAAACTGTACCTGTCACAGACCTGTACCCTCCCACCCTCCACCTTCGGACCCCCTACAAGCTGGCGGACGCTTGTTCGCGACAGGAGCAGTCAAAAAAGGTGTCTCACCCTGCCAGGGGGTCGACGGCGAGCCCCTTGGGCGCCTTGAGGTTGACGGTGATGAGCGTGACGCAGACCCCGCCCTGGTCGCTGCACACGAAGATGCGTTCGTGCTCCTCGTCGGTGAAGTACCAGTTGCGCGAGATCCAGTCCCGCGCCAGGTTCCCTATCGCTGCGAGGAAAATTAACCGACTTGTGACCCAAACAACTAACACACCAACTGCGTTGCGGTAATAATACGCTTGTGATCATTCTGGTTGTCCCAGAGAGGTCACGAGCACGATATTGGTCGCTTTCGCTTCCACAATGAAGCATGACACACGACCGTCAATTTCAGCCAAAGAAATCAAAGTTCCACTGACCTTTTATGGTAAAGTTCATTCTGTAGTTCACGGGAGTGGAGTCCGTCTTGTTGAGCTGCACACAGCTCATCGTTGTTTTCATGGTGCTCTCCTCCCAGATCTGAAGACACATCGAGTCCACTACAGGTTCACATTCAATACAAGACAAGGACACAAGTCTCTATGCGCTCTGCAATGCAATGCTTGTCTCGTAGCTCACGTCCACCAGGCATCACGAAAGTTGAAAATAATAAGCATGACTGCAGAGCAGATCTCAACAGTGGTGCGGTCAAGCCTCTTCCAACTGTCAAACTCACGACACTGCAGTTTTCGTCACTTGGTGGCGACTCGGTCGCGCTCAAACTCACGTAGCAGGCGAGGTTCTGGTTGAAGTCGTAGTCGAGCGCCCTGACACGACCGTGCTCCACGTCGAATCTGTGCTCCACGCTGCCGTTCTTGTGCAGGAGCAGAATCGCGTGCGACGCGGCCACCAGCAGCTTCGTCGGACGCGATAACGGTTCTGCAAGACAGTAGTGCAACCGAATACAACTTGTCAGCAAGAGGTGTGTATGTGCGTGTGACAGACCTGGTCGCGATAAAGGAGACACAAAGTGCCAAACGAGGTCCGTGTGTGTGTGTTTCTGCCACGGCAACTACGAGCAACAATCCTTCTTTGAGTTTTGTGTGATTTCAAACTCTGGTGGACCTGGACAAATTTTCCTTTGCTCTGTCCTGACTGTTGTGTTGAAATTCCACATTGTCGGTTTTAACTGTACCGTTAATGGCTGTGCAGGTGTGGCCCGACTGCGAGTAGCCGGAGTAACAGGAGCAGTCGTAGCTTCCGGGAGAGTTGACACATTGTTGATCACAGTAGCCCTCCTCTCCACACTCGTCCACGTCTGAAAGGGAGACGACGATTCGCGTCGTGTTGTCAACTGTTGAACACAAGAAATGTGTGCATTTGCACACAGAATGAAGGGGCGTGCAACTTTCGTGTGACATCATTGTAAGTTGTGCAGACGTACCTTCACACGTCTTCGACGTTTCGTTGTAAAAGAAGCGATCAGGTTGGGATCTGCACAGGCACACGTGGCCTTGCAGCGTGGGTATACAGGCTGCGGCTGGCCCCGAGTTGACCAGGCACTGTCTGCCCCTGCAGTTTGCGCGGACTCCTGCAAGGAATCAGAGACTTTTCACCAAACCGAGAACACTACCGTCTCTGGAGCGACTGCAGTTGCCGCACACCTTTTCAGCCAAGCCGATGTAAAATGACGCGACAGTTGCTTTTCTAATGAAACTGGTGTTCTTGCAAAAACACGTTCCGAGCTCAAAAGAACCAAGTTAGTGTGGGATGTTACGCGACGAATACAAAGGTGGAGTTCGCAGAGAACTTACTGCAGTGAGACCCCTCATCGCTGCCGTCGGGGCAATCCAACCGGCTATCACAGAGCTGCGTGTATTTGATGCACAGTCGCGTCCCGTCGCAAAGATAATGGTTTGTGGGACACGATATCGTCTCCTCCTGACCTGAAAAACAAAATCGAAGTTTAATTTTAACAACCCCCGTATTTTGAAAAATCCTGGATTGCACCGAGAAGCAGCAGCAGCCGGAACCCAAGCTTCAATAAATTGCACAATGCGCAGCTCTTTGTCTAATCCTTGACGTGCCCAAATCTGGGCTTTTATCACTTAGACCGCATGAACAAGTAACACACGACACAAAAAGTGTCCAGTGATTGGTTTCCTATAGCTGCAAACAGGGCGCTGGTGTGACTGTGACATCTACTTAATGAGATGACAAAATGACTTTTTCTAACAATTGCCTCTATCCTGCCCTGTACGTCAAAGTGAACTCCTTTATCTTTTACAGGAACTAGCCAGACTCTGAATGCACAACTGATCAAAATTTCAAGCCTTGTTGAATGTTCGTAGGGGGATGCTTCGGAAAGACAAAGTCGGCCAGCCACCAAAAAAGAATCGATGTCTACAAGATTTTCAGGCAATTAGTGATCAATGAAATTTCAATTGCTTGATTTATTACAAAGATTCGCACAACTTGTCTGCATGCTCGCAAAAAAGGCAGTTTGAAACACTTAAAAGTAAGGTTAGTGTCATGCCAAGGAACGACCAAATTTCGAACAAACCAATTCAAAATGTATTTCAGAAAGCACTTGAAAGGTTGGCACGAATGATGCTTTCTGGAACAAGCTGCCTGTTCGTCAGTCAGATTTTGAAGTTTGTTTCCTGCTTCAGGTTCAGCATCGCTGATAGCTTTCTGCTCGGTCTCCTTGTTCCCCATGCTTTTCTGTCTGCATCCACCTGATATGTCTTTGCTGCATGATCCGTGCAAAATAAGCTTCGACTGAGTCTCAATTCCGTGTTTCTCTGAAGGTGTCATAATCTGGACTTGGATCACACCGGTGCTGAACATCTATTTGTACGAAACACTTATTTTGTGGTGAAAAAAGGTGAACAGTGACGGTCACCAACTGCAGGCTGTAGACTCGACACTTTGAACTTTGTAAAACAATTTTGTCTTCCCTGTCGTGTGATCGTATACTTACGCTGTTCAGTGCTCTTCTGCACCAATGCTAAAGTGCTGCATGATACCAACTAAAACCAACTCTTGAGCTTGTTCTGCACAGAGAGAGGGTGGCCGGCAAGGGTGCAATTGTCCACGTCCTTTTCACACGTGGTGATCGTCGGAGAGTGCACCACACAAGTGAACAAGAATGTTACGCATAAAAAGCGTGTGGTCTATACGTTCGCAGTTCATCACTGATC
>JAAUXT010109729.1_pt1 | contig 34385 bp, 30 predicted proteins | sample 7278171 | NCBI WGS metagenome assembly JAAUXT01 (sample SAMN14350112, study PRJNA611818) | marine sediment metagenome | isolation source: surface marine sediment (1.8m) | place: French Polynesia: Moorea | collected 2018-08 | reverse complement strand
GTGCTGCTGACATACTTTTGGAAGACGCTGCCTATAGGTGCTTCGATTTGGCTCGCACCGATTTGGCTCATCAGCCCAAATCGTGCAACCCACCTCAAATCACCTAAAAACGAATTGTATCGTACCTGGAATTTCGCGGTCCGACGCTGTTGAGGTCATAGGAAGAACTGGCCGTTATGGCGGAGTCAGGAATCGCTCCCGAAAGCATTCCGAGCCCTTCTCGACATTGTGCTGCAAAGGAAAAAAAAAACATTCTGCAGATTCCATCACTTAATGCCTCAAATTAATGAACACATTCCGACAGTCTAAGAACTCCGAAAAAGCCCACATTTGTAAAGGCATTCCATTTCTAAATGAAGGAAGCGTTCAAAGGATCAGTGGAGAGGGAATTGTGTACACCGCAGCCTCTGATTGATACAGACGCATTGAATAGGAGATGCAGGGACTCAATACCACATATGGCGTTGGAAAGAGGCTGCAGAGACATCAAAGCTCTTCTGCAGGTAATCTATCCTTCTGCGCGAGAAAGGCGCCTCAGCGGTGCAGCCACGATTCAGTGCGGAGAGATGACCAGCTCGCCGGCAGAATGAACAATCTCAAATGCCTCTGCGAACCACAGTTCACTGACTTAATTAAGCTTGGGTTTCCTCGCTTACTGAAAGTCTTTCAGCTCGTGCTATCATCATTGCCATACTCAGTTTTACCTGTCTGTCAGTGTGCGAGTGTCTCTTTTCCTGCTCACGCATGAAAGTCTCGCATTATTGTCTCCAAGTATGTTTTATGGAGATTGGAGAGTCTCATCTCATGTGAGAGCAGACAATCACAGCAAGAGCTACGCCGAGCAAAATGAGGTGTAATAATGCTGCATCCATTTCGCAGCTTGATTAGGGCTGTGACGAGAGTACCAAGTTTGCAACCTTCTGCCCGAGACAAATCCTGCAATCTTTTATCATCACTCAGGACACCAGGCACTGATTCATCCTCGCAACCTTCTGCTTCTCCCGAAGCGGCGTGGCTGCCAAATTCTGCGTGACTGTCTTTGCGCCTCTTTGGTCGAATCATAATTCTAACTTTCTGTCGCTCGAGTGATTTGTGTTGGCTTGGTCTCCTTTGACGCTCAGTGCTCCGAACAGCGCTTCTCACACTCCGCTCGGTGTGCGATCCCTGTCCTCGGCGATTCAACATGCAAATGTCCGAAGTGTCAACAAAGGTCACGTCCGAGAAGCGCTGCGAGCAACAAATGTGCACACAGTCTTGTTCTGGCAGCGAAACTAATTTCACGATTCCCTGTGCTCTTCGAGACACATTTTCTGGACTTGAAGGTCATTTCAGTGAAGTCAGAACCTTGGACCTCTCTGAATCATCCCCCACAACTCGAGTTCATTTTGATTTGCTGGGGGGGGGGAGTGAGGTGTGGTGGCAAACCAATAGTTCTGTCACAGCATTGGCAAATGCAAAAGTTTGGTTCATTTACCCCCACCCCTGGAAATGAAAATGAACTGAACTGTTGAATTTCTTGTGGGTCTGCAGGAACCACACCAGTTCAGTTGACAAGGAAGGGAGACGGGAAGCACACCAATAGTTCATTTCATTGCTTCGGCAAATCCAACAGTTCTTTTGCCCCTCCTCCCACCCAAAAAAAACCAACCATCCACATTCATACTGGACAACTCTGTCCAACTATTGCGATTGCACGACGCCCGCGGCTCGACCGAATGCCATGGGCAAAAACAAAGGAAATTGTAAGTATACTGTGTCTCGCTGGGTGTTGCACTCGGAACAAATCTCTCTGGAAATGCTTTCCAAATGCTGCACTATTTGTTCCGCAGGTAGCAGACAAAATGGATTTGTAAGGTGAATAGCATGCTCCAGTCTGCGCAACAGAGACAGGTCCCGTTTTCACAAAAAAGATGCTTGAACGAGAAGGTCAGAGCCAGCACGTTGACAAAGATTTTCAGTTCAGAGAATGTGAAAAATCGCCACACCCAAAGGAAGCATTGATTCCCCTTCAATTTAAAGTTGAAATACTTACGATGATCTGCCAGCAGTCGGTGAACACCAACATGAAAAGAGAAAAGGAAAGAACATTTTCGGTGTTGTGATGTACACAATGGACGAGTCTTTTTCATATGCTACAAACTGTCTGACGTGTTTTCTGATCATCAATGCTGACACATGAATGTGCACCTCGAACTGTCTGAACATTTCATCAACGAAGTGTTGGATTGACTTTGACAACGGGTGTGAGAAAAAAATCCCCGTGCGAGTACAGATTTACTTGATTCTGTTGCAGTATTCGCGTCTGGCGATCAATATCGGACGCGCAAGGCAAGGAGTCGGGGCAATCAGGAACGCGTTGCTCGAAGCTCCAGATTAGACGCATAGCTGCAAAACCCCGCAAAACGTGATTTTGTTGAGGACGATACGATGTTATTGACACCTGAACACCCACTCAATAAATTATCCCATATTTCCGCCTCCAATTTGTAGCCCACAGGTGTTGCATCTGGTCGCGTCAATGCAGACGGATCACGCCGTGACGACAGGATATGAAATTCGATCTGACAACCCCTCGGGTGAGATCCGACAATCCAATTCAGTCATTACAATCTGTCTGAAGCTGCAATGAGATTTTCGTCCGATATCATTGCAAGGAGCATCAGGCAAATGAGAAATGATAAACGTTGATGATTGTTCTGTCACGTCATCTTTTCTTGGCACATAAAGAAGTTGCGACTCCGAAGCTTTCTTGAGATTCTCATATTGTTCGCTACAAGGAGCAGTACAGCCTCGAGTTCTTGCCGTCCGCGAGCTCGGACTGGTGTGGAAGAGGAAAAGAGTGCAATCTGCGGATCAGGACCGGCTGCAGTTTGGTTCGTATCAATCAGGAGCTCGCTGATGTATACGTCCATTGAACTGGAAAACAACTCCGCCGAGGGTGGCCCTCTGTCAGCGAGCGCAACCTCGAGTAAACATCAAAGTCATGTTCGTCCACAGATACAAACAATTCAAGGCAAAAATCACTCACGAAATAATTTGTGGTGATACGACAAGCTACACACCTTTCACACAGAAACTTCACACAACAAACGTTGGGCGTGTCTCTCATACCTTCACAGCTACACGCGTACTTGTGCAAATCCTTCAATTTTCAAACCACATGCCATTTCTGACTCGAATGTCAAATTGGCAAAAGGGCAACGGCTAGTGCAACACTGATGACCCTGCGTCGATGATCAGAGACATTCAGGACGTATCAGGCACCACGGGTCAGCGACTCCGGGTGGAACTCGTCAGCCGCGCGTGCATTGCCTCTTCAAAGCGTCCGGCTCCCACTTCAGGGCAAGGCTCCGTCTCTCAAGACAAAGGAGAAGCTGGCGCGTTTCTCTCTCCTGTCCAGACATCGTCCACTGACACGGATCAGTCCTTCACAATGCTCAAGAGCTCCGCAGTTTGTCTGATCTCTGCGACATGCACCAAATGTCCCCTGCGGGCCGCAGTGCCCTTGATCTGAACCGAGTGCAGTAGAGTTCCCCTCCGGGGGGAGGGGGAAGCGAGGGTCGTGTCCTCCAGGTTTTATTGAAAGTCGTACACGGCAGCTGATTGAAAACTCTGGTCGGCGCGGCCTGACCCGGGGAGTTGGTCCGCATCGCTCTGCCGCGGGTCCCGCTCCTCGCACCGCCGCCCGGCGAGGGTGTGCACCGCGTGGAGAAGGAATCTTCTGTTCAGCCTGACTGTTTCGTAGTTCGTGTGAGAGGGGCACTTCACGTGTTGTGAACAAGACCGTGAAATTTCACTTCTGAAAAGCTTGAGCAAGAGGAAAACCTGAGGACGGGAGAACATTCCCGTTTTGAAAGATGCCACAAAACATTCTCATTTCCAAGATACCACATTCCATTCGCAAAGACCAAGCTTCCACAGTCGATTGTTACCCACCCAGGTTTTCACTCCAGCTGCGGTGTATCTGTTGATGAACAGAAGGTGATCAACAGGTTCTGATGAAGTGGGCGCAGAGTGCCCATTCCGTCGCTATCTGTCTGGTTTGCTTTGCACCTGCACGATACAAGTATCGTGTTGAGCTGCTATGCAGTCAATACACAGATCAGAGAGGAACCTCTAAATTTACCCATTCCAGCCCAAAACGTAAGCGAACAAATTACTGTTTTGACAAGATGTCGATCTGAAGAGCAACTTGAGATGCGAATACTCAGGTTGAGCTATGCGTAATTTTCTGGCAATTTGGCTGCTTTGAGAGTTATCGGTGGAGTGTAGAACGGTGCAGGGGAGAGTTTACCTGTGCAGATCAGATGTGATGATCTGCTGCCAAGACACTTGTGATCCAATAACTCCATTAGCTCAGCCTTTGTACACAAGTCCTTGAAGCAATTCTTTATCAGAACGAAAGAGAGGAGAGAACAAGCCGTTTTTGAAAGAAAAATTTCCGAGAAAAAGGAACACAAACAACATTCACAAAAGTTGGTTTCGTACACTGCCAGAACGCCGCTGCCAAGAATCTTTCAATCCATACTAAACAGAACACAAACCCGTTCGTTCCACCAGGCTTTTTTGACACAATCCACACGGTTCCCTTCACAATGCGAGTTTGGACATCCGAGAGCCTCGGATCGCGCTACTTTTCTTTCACCAGCCCTTCCCGGACAATTCAACAGCTTGTACAGCAAAAATGTCCCTTCTCTTTGATCTCAGAACCCGAGCCGCTGCTTCCAACACGATTGATTCCATCCACATTCCTTCCTGACTTCATAAGCAAGTTGTTTTTTCTCCCGAGAATACTGTTGTTTCAAGTGGGAAAACTTGGCAGGATTGCATCGTTTTTGACCGAAAAGTGTTGACACAAGCAGCGATTGTGCCACAAAAATCATTCGGGTTGCGCTGCGGCTTCAGTGCGAGCGGACGAACAGTCCACTTTTGCGAGAACTGACCATCATCAAGCAACCAACACAAACTTCAGGAGGAGGAGGCCGGCGCACGTGGAGCCCGTTGTTTTGATCAGCCAGAACTTTGCAAAGCGCAAGACTGTACTTGATCCGATAACTCTTGGAAACCTTCAACAAGGCCAAATGAACAGTCCTCAAGTGCCTTTGAAGCAAGCTGTGGCATGCCAGTGCACATAAAACGGTCGTCTTTGACCAACCTCAGAGAAAGAGAAAAGCAAATTAGACAAGCCTGTATTAACTTGAAGGCTCTTGCCAACAGCGAATCCACTTTGCAGGGAGAAAACTGCTGCACCTTGCAGGCTGCATTTCATCACAGAAAGTGCTCCACTACAGAGCTTCTTCAGATTCCCCGGGAAGATGAAAACCTTCCAAGTGCAGTGAGTCTGGGCGCGAGATGTGTCCTCGGGAGGAGACGACGCGAAACAGCTCGACGGGAAACCGCCTCGTCTCCTTGGAGAAAACTGCAAATGGACGGCTTGGCTGCATCTCACATGGGGAGACCTGTTGATTTCGTACGTTCAAAGAAACTCAATGCTCCGGACGCATTTCAACCCCACTCCTCCTTTGTCAGTCCAAAACGAAACGTTCCAGCTGTCACACATTTTGGTGTTGATGACCTATATAATTTCCCTTGTGATCGCGATGCCAATCAAACAAATGCAGCAGGTACGAGGATTACAGGCTCGACTCCGGTTTCAAAGACTGGACGCAGCTTTGAAGCCAGCGTCTCTCCATTGTCTCTTGGTGGCCCTTAGAGGAAAAAAATATTGAAGCGAGCTGCAACGAGAGGCGCGGCGCGGAATAACTTTGTCCTGACGGAGCTGGGCGCCTTCTGTCGCCCTGGGGCGTCGCTCCCACTTCACTCCAGGTCGGGTCGACGCAGAGCACAAGTGGACGGTATGACTGATGACGTGTCAATGGGTCACAGAAGAACCAACCCAAGGAACAGAATTGTTTCAAGAACAAATACAGACAATCGGTTCCGTGCTGAGGGGCCAAAGTGCACACGGAAGTCCTCCCACCAGTTCAGAAATTTGTGAGCTCACCAAACTGCGATCACTTAGCGTCGAGTAGAAGTACACAACACATTTGTAACTGTCCCAGTCACTCATCAGATTCGCAGAAGGAAGCTTTCAGTGGCAAATCAACACCTCACCCGTCTAACCGCTAATTAGACCATTTATTTTTGTGTTGGCAAATTATTTATGTGCGCTGCGGACAACCCGACCGCTGCTCCGGCGCGGATCTCTCTGCAGATCGTGATACAGACGGTCGGTCTGTGTGTAGGAAATGCGCCAACACAAGGCACACGCGAAACCATGACTGCACTGCACGTATCTATGGCGCATGTTTCACCTTCAATGCGCTCAAAGAGATTACCAACTTCTCAATCTCCGTGCTGCTGTTTTGCAAAAGCGCGTTGCTACACAAAAATTTGTTGTGAGTGAGAACAGCAGATCGAGTCTGCTCCTGGAAAGGGGCAAAATGGAACTCAGGAAATTAGAGTCGAGTTTATCTCAGAAGAAAGCCGGATACACGATCCAGAGATTTGCTTATCAACACAGCACGGTGTTGCAAAATTCTGTGACATAAAGCTTTTGAGTGAAAATCCAAGTACAGGGTGCAAAATTAGAATTCTAAGCCACAAGCTCGAAGAACTTTTTGTCTGACTTCGTTTTGATTACGAGTTTCATGTTGGCTGATCTGAATGAATTGTGATTCTGAATAAAGCAGACAACGAGCACAGAGCTCTGGGTGAAACGCCTGGTGTTTTTATTCGCAACAGATCCTGAGTGTCGAAGCAATTCGCATAATTTTCTGAAACTCCTGATTCACATGGAGCGCTTTGAAGTTGAGCTGGCGATTTGCCTGAGGAATCAAGAAAGACTCCATTGATTCAGTGATCTCTTCACAAATAAACACGATTGCACGATGCATGAGTACTTGTTCAGACATGTGTGTGTGTGTGTGTGTGTGTGTGTGTGCGTGCGTGCGCGTATGAACCTTCCTGGAGACTCAACCCATGGTTTGCAAACGACACTGTTCGCACAGAAGACGCAGCAGTTTCTTGACGCCACGATGTTGTTCGGACCGGCCCTGCACATTGTTTCCTTGTGATAACCAACTTCACAAACGATAAGCGCAAAATGCCTGCAAGAGCGGATCGCCGAATGTGCAGAAAATGTTTCTCAACCGTTTTCTTCTGCACAGTGAGATTCTTGGTGGCGAGGGATCAATGCAGAGATGAGGAATTCGCCACACCACCGCGGCAGCGCTGTGAAGCAAAACAGCCGTCATTTTGATTTTTGCTTCACATTTTGCTCTCATGAAAGGAAGCCAGAACCACACCCAGTGAATTTCACCTGCCATCTTTTCACCTCCCTTGCATTGAAACACACAAGGGAATCAAAATTCCTGCTCAGCTCAACGCTTTTGCGTTCCACAGAAGTCTTGAACATTGAAAGCTGAAGCGTCTGCTCGTTACGCCTTTCCGACGCATGCATGGCACCATACAGGAGGATTGCAGAAGCTCGCCGCTCTTCTCCAACATTTTTCCACGGAGCGCACACAACCAGTTTTCCGTTCGTCTGGGTTGCTTACAGATTGATAAATACCCACTGAAGATGCCCAAAGTAATGCAGCTTCTGGAGCTTCTCATCAGGAAGGTGCAGAGTGACCGCGCAACCGAAGTTACAGATGGGCCGTTCAAACGCACACATCAACAGGTCAAAATACATACATCTCGACTCCGGACTGAGGTCAGGGTGGTCTCTCACAAACATCCGAGTCCGGATGATGAGACGCCTGGCGCTGAAAGCAGAGTAACAACCTGCAGAGCCTTCAAAGTTTGAGGACTTTCAACGAAATAAAGTGTGACCAAAGCTGCCGGTCAAAATTTGTTTCGAGGCTGAAGATGATCGCATCGTATTCCAGTGAGGTTGTCATACATGTGTGTTGATATATCTATAAACTTTATGGTTTGTTGTCGTGCGAACCATCAAGATTCGGCATGCTTCAGCACTTGACGGGAGAGGCAATACAGTCGAGCACCTGTCCTCTCGTCGAGATAAGCAGATATCGTGGAAGTTGTTCACGCCTCACCGTAATGAAAATGTAAACATCTCTCTTTTTATCAGAGACCAAACATTTTCCCAGTCCGTGCGAATCCGAGATTTTGTGGTGACTCTTCTCGGACGAGATCATGATCGAGGAGATTTATTACGGATTTTACAACCCGACAGTATTTAGCAGGAAACCATGAAATGATCAATGGCAGTAAACATCTGACAAACACCGGGCAGAAGAGAAGCAGTAAAAACAGATTGACACCCTAAACATCCTCGTCTTGATGACGAGCACATTGCGCAGGTAGCGGCAGCAGCTTTGAGACGCAGCTTCTGTGCACCGCACAATCGCATTAATGACCTCCACTGAAATCTAAGTGCCTCCTACTTCACTTGAACACTTTTGTTGCCTCAGATTTCACTCGTATCAAACGAGCAACAAACCAGCAGCAACAAGTAGCCAAGCGTTCAAAAGCCAGCAGCCAATTTCACGCAAAGCCGACGAAACGGGTGTGACAGTTTGTGTTGGAGGCTTCGGAGTCGGGATCGAGAACAAAAGCGCTGTTGTTCGCGGTTTTAATCAATTTGTAAATGTGTGGCCCGATAGTGAGGATCCGCTGCGGCGGTTTGAGGAACGCGGGATGAAGTGACCCCAACAGTTGTTAATTACACCTCACTGCCTGCCATCATTAATTAGCACTTGCGCACCAGATAACACGATAATTTACGGGTGCTCAACGGCAGAAGCATCTCGATGAAATCTTATCCCCATGTTTTTCCTTGGCATCAAATGGTTACAAGGTGCCGTCGGATCTTCTTTCACTCGCCGGCTTGCCAACGTCAGCCCGATTTGGCAATTTGCACGAGAAAATAAACACAAAAAGGAGTCGCATTTTCAATCGAATATCGTGTTGCGCCTGGGAAGAAATTTTGTTGTTTTGACCTTCGGTTTGACCTGCCAATTTCGGTGTTTGATTTCGCTTGTTTTTCAACAGACAAACAGCACATTTTCTCCGTCAGGGAACTGAAGGATTTTGTCAGCCATGCTGAAAGTGTACAAACTAAATTCTGGTGTCAGACGTGCCGACCATCGGACCAAATTGTTTTCTTGGCTTTAACTCAGACCACAAGTCTGCTTCAAAGCAAATATCTCGACTCGATTTGTGATTCTGTCGAAAAGTGCAAGGGATCCAGGCACGCAGGTTCCAACATTCGTTTCAGATAAGTACAAATAAGATTCCGTAAACGTAAATACAGGGAGCTGCGTTTCGCACAGAACCCACCGTCGGATACATGCTGAGTACACGTGGGACTTGGTTTACTCTCCAACTGAGCGAAGTGCAGGGAAATACAGAATGTACCACCGCAGATAAAGTGTATCATATCAGCTCAGGTGCGTCAGAATTCAGAGTATCCACCAGCAAACATTGATCTGCTGCGTGGAAAATTGCGATCTGAGGAAAAGCGAGAGTAAAAGCTTTGCAAAAGGTCGGGTGACTGAACAACTTTCCTTCGCACAGATTTCAAGCGACCTGAATTCCAACTGATCCGACTCCGGCAAGAAAAAGACCAACTGACGAGATCTTGATGTTCACTGAATCTGACCAAAACTGACTGTTTGAAAACTTTTGTCACAACGTGTTCCACTCACGGTTTCTGTCGTCGAAATATTTGAGTCGCCGGTGCAAGCCACACCGACAGTGTTTCAAAACTGACATGTAAAAGCACCAATTTTCCTGCTTGCTTACAAACGGTGGAACACGCAGGAATGCACGCTCGCTTTTCAAGTATGGATTTTCTTCTCGGAGAAGGTTAATCGCCCCGATAATGATGGAGAGATAGGCAGCGCTTACTCATGGGAATTGCAGAACTTGCTCGCGCTGAGAACTGAGAAACGGTCCCCACGGAGTCCACATGTGCGCAGAGCCTCCCCCAACGGGGAAAATTATGAGCAAAGCCCACCATAATTCAGTGAATGGGTTGAGAGAATGATTGGAAGCGATCTGCCGTTTGGCCTTTGGTGTGATGTATAGCGAACCTGTGTCGATGGGTGGCGCGACAAGAGAGGAAATCTACACGTGGAGATAACGAGCCGAGGCTCCGGGAGCGCGATGAGTGTGTGTCCAAGATTTGGACCACACACTGGATGTCAGAGTCAGAGGAACACGCCAAATGACTTGACACAGGACCAAAGACGCATGCCCGTTGAACAGCAGTGACACCGTCGGACACGCTGCTTCCAAACATTTCGGCAAGAGATATTTTGAAAGAGGTGTGTTTTCGAGTCATTATCAGTGACGGACTGCGCACGTTGCGACGCAAGTATTTATTTGACACTTGACAGCAGTGGGCTCGGCGGAAACATGCCATAAATTTGGTAGATGATGGTGACGGAGTGAGTACTCACCGACTGCGGACTCGGCTTGAGTCTGCGGTTCCTGGGCGGCGACGCAGCCCGACAGCGCGAGCAGCAGGGCGAGGACGGCCGCCGAGGCGCCCGGGGTCCCGCCGGGACCAGGCCCCCGTCTCCCCGTCCTCCTCCACCTCACCGCGCTCTCCATCCTCACGTTTCTTCCCCTGTCTGTACTGTCCGTCTCGCTATTTTTTGGTGAACTGCATCACTTTGGAGTCCAGTTGCACTTCTCCTGTGAGAAGTGACAACAACGACCAGCAAGTAAATTCCAGTGACCAACCAAGTAAACTTCGCAAAAAAACCTTTTTGCACTGTGTTTACATTGTTCTTTGTTTTCCTTGTTTGTTCGTTTGATTGACAGTCAACTCCCAATGTCAGAAGTCCGAAAGTGAAGTTCACCACAGTCCAACAAAATTTCCTCGCGAATGAAGAGAATTCTCTTTGCTGTCCTGTGTCTTCAAGCCATAGAGAATACAAAAGTCAGTCCCAAATTTCCTTTGGTTCAGATAGAGGTTTCTCTGGCTCCTGCAGAGCGTCCGTCACTCTCGCGCGAAGCAACAATTGTGGCATTGAGACGTCTCACTCGGCGGAGCAGCCCACACCTGTCAGCCTGGGGGAGCAGCCTCCTCCTCACACACTCTCCGCCGCCGCTTATCAATCGACTGTGGGCGCAGTCCAATGACTCCGTCTGCTGGGGGCGGCAGCTGCGGCCGCCGCGCGCTGCCGACTCGCAACTTCCAACTCCGAACTTCACTCCTCCGGCAGCTGCAACATACAAAACGCCAAAAGTGAGAAACACGACTCAGTTGCACTGATACGTGAGATCCAAGCGTCTGTAAACAGCGACCGAAACGAATGAAAACAAACAAAATTGACCAGGGTTTTGAGTCACCTAGTTCCATCCACACAGCAGCGTTTCCTGGAAAAGAATCCGGAGTGAAAGCATCTTGTTTGAAGACAATGGCATTCATCCTTTATTGATCATTGCGGTAATTTAAGATGCGCATTAAATCTTCGCGACACCTGCACATTGATTACAGCTCCTGTCTGCATCGGCTGCAGAGCGAAGGAGGGGCGCGTCTCACCACAAGAAAGATCGTGTTCACTGCAGAGCAGATCCATTTCCGAAACCGGAGTGAAACAGTGTGAACTGCATGCATGTGGATTGCAGTGAGTGTCAAAACTTATCTCACTGTCAAACAGTGCCCGCGGATGTTCAAGTGACGCTTCGTGAACTGATGCTGAAGGAGATGCGCTTCTGCTCACAACTCGACTCTTTTGTTTTCCACCAAATTTGCCTCGAACTTGAGACGGTTGGGATGCTCAGTTTTTAGCACAATAAACAAAGGAGACGACGCGAACAGGGAGCGCCTGCAGCCCATTCCTCGAGCCGCATAAGTAAATACCTGCCGGTTCAGTAATGAATCCCATCAACATTGCCCACGCCTGACCCGACGTGTCTCCGACTCAGGCGCTGCAACTCTGGAAAACGTGCGAGCAACTGCATGCATAATTGGACAATATCATCGTGGACCCAAGTTCTCATTCGAATTCGCAGAACAAATTCACCCAAAACGAAAACAAACCGAGTGTCAAGTTATGCCACTGCACAATTTAGTGAGCGTTCCAATATGCTGAATCTGACAAACAAACTCAACAAAAAGTTTGACATTCCTGCACAAAAGTTTGTTTCAGAAGGTTGTGTGGATCGCTCTGATTGGTAAAGAAAATAGATCTGCTCACTTCCAAAACAAAACTGCGCACCGGTCGCAACCCAATATTGGTTGACACTTGAAGATGTTTTCCCAACACGATACCTGAGCTGTGGCTTGTTTATTGATCTCAACGTGACATCATACACACCTTTTGATGTCGTACAAGTGCATCACTGTAACAGTTCGGTATCTGTAGATCTGTAACAGCCAACGTGCGTACATCTTCTTTGTGATCGCACGTCTCCGGAAATGTCGTATCTGCGCCAAGAACAATGAAGCCGTCATTTGCTCGTCTGGAACATTTGGGCACAAGTATTTTTTTCAGCGATTTGTCCGCCAAGTTTGTGGTTCGTTCCATTCTGACCCAGCTCCATTCGGATATTGATTCCAGTCTTCAAAACGGATAGTGGACGCGACCACAAAGTCCGCAGTCATTGTTTGGAGGGAGACAGACCAGATTAAATATTTCACAAATTATTGACGGCAATAACTGTCAAAGAAATGTCCTTGGGACAGCAAAAGGACAGAATCCTCAAACAGCTCGAGCAACGATTTCTGTCTTTGGAAACTGGGTCAGACTTTTCAGCTGCGCATGCAAGGTCAAACCAGATCTGTCTGATTGATGCCTGATGTTTGAAACATTCGATTCACCAAGTTTGCGGAGATGATACAAACGAGGGTTGCGAATCAGCTCATGATGTCAGCCTCATGAAAGACAACGGTGTCCAGAGGAGAAAGCCTCACAGGTCGATCACTGCAAGATCCAATGCCACGCACTGCAGACACGTGTGTCAATTACATCAACAACAAATTCCCAAATTCCGATCACATTCTGACCGGAAAACCGGACAATGCACTTGAAGTGTTTCATACACAAGAGCAATTTGTTCAATTGTTGGCCACATTTTCAATGCCATTCATGTGGACAAAGCAAACCGAGCAGAATATTTCATTTGAACACAAGTCTTTGGTATTTCCTTACAATTCATTTGGCAGAAAGGACATTACACCCTCCAGACCACCAACAAACAAAGAAACAGAAACCATCGAGGAGATCCAGGAAACACATCTCAAATCAAATCATTTTCGCCTTTTGACGCTGAAATGCAGCAAGAGGTTTTCAAGCACAAATTGTCCTGACCGCACATTCCGGTGCTTCCAATGTGGTCTGAGATCCCAACTGATCGCCTTTTGTCACTTCAATGCAGATTTGAACGAGAAAGGACTTGAAAGAAAAAGGAAGCGCATTTCGGTGATGACAGAGACCGGTGCGGCTTCCAACACCGAGTTCCACGTGATTCGCTCATCTCCTGCGCATTTCTCGGATCGTCTCTGACCTCCTCGTCCCAGAATCGTGTTTTCGCATCAACACTTGGACAAGAATGTTCATCTCAAAACCCCAGTAGACATCTGTATTTCGTCTTCGTGGGGATCATATCAAAAGCCAAACCTGCCCAGGTCGCCTTAAAGACAGCGATGCTTGCTGTGTCCATCACTATGATCGCACACAGTGCTCTACGCCTGCGTGCCACTGGATTCGGTCGTTGACTGATTTTTCACGCGTTTCACAATAAAGCTTGTTCCAAATTTCTTGGTACGCACGTGTTGGCACCGAGCTGGACAAAGAAAACGCGTCTCTATACACACGGACGTCAGGAAGCGTCAAACTGGTCTTTCCGCAAAGAAACTTGGCTTTGTTTTTCACAACACAATCTGTCACCACGTCTGGCGAAATGGACCCGAATGGCCTCGGGAGTCTGCGTGGCCCCAAGCAGCCACTGACAGGCTCGCTGGGAGGCGACAAGTTCTGAAAGCAACGTTCAGAACGTGTGCGACTCCGTTCGCGTTGATTCGAACATTCAGCGACATGAAGCACTCTATGGTCAACGAGAACTTCAGATTCGAACACTTCAGGAAGTTGCAAAGGAACGCTGGTGCGTGCAGAAGTGCTCGTTCACTTCGAGTGTGTGCGACGGATAAAACGAGTGAATTGCTCTTCTCTTATCTTTTCCATTTGCTTAAGAAGGTTCTTGCCTCTTCAGGGACTGACCTGTTCAGACACAAGCCCCCCAATAGCTCTCAATTTACTGTTTTTGAAGACAAATGAGCACGCAAAACTTGCTTGCCACTCACCCTGAATCGAAGTGGCTGGAACTTTGTCCACAATCCAGAGATTTTGTGGTCCCCCCAAGCGACGACAAACTCGCGCAACGACTCGCCAGATGTGACGCAAAACTACGAGCGGCTCGGGAGCGTTCAGCTGAGTATATTCAATCACCATGGAAACTTTGCATTGACAATGCACGAGAATGCATGCAGCGCCAAGCACACAGAGAAGTCAATTTCAGCGCTTTTATTTTTCCACAGGAAACAGTTTTGAAAGTCATGGTCAAAATTGTTTAAAACATTCTTGTCTTCAAGTCCGTGTCATTCCTTGTCACAAGTCTCATGAAGGTTCAATTCCTTCCCAACTGTATGCTGGTCATGATAGTTTTGACAGACACGTGTGTCTTTGTTCAGGTGAACAACAGTCTCATTTTGATAAAACTGTCATCTTATGCGCAGTATTTATTCTTTCTTGATCTTGTCTTGTTGCAGCATCTTTCCAACCAAAGTCTTCCACTGAAGAGACAGGTTGCATTTTCGGGACAAAGGTGTGTGAGAAACACATTATTTGTCACAACCCATTTTCGTTAAATTACATGTATGTTCTGCAGACACGCTATTTCACAATTCAAAACCTCCCGTTCATTTACATTTCAAAAAAGGATCACTAGGGAGAACCCCAAAACTGATGTCACTATGTTTGATCTCATGAAAAAATATTTGCGAAAAGGTTTCTCAATTGAAAGCTTCGTCACGTTTTGCTTCTCGATCGGCCCATTTAGAAATTCCTGGTTTGCCCAAACGATTATGGATGGAGATTAAAAGCAACAATGCCATCTCCTCGGAGTTGTTGAAATCTTGGTCGCGGAGATGGAGGTGATTTGTGGCTGTTTATTCAAATCTTAACCCTTTGCTTGGGAGCAAAGTTTCTCACCGTGCGTAAATCCCGCAGCACAAGATCGACACTTTACATTGGATGTGAGGTAAAATAACGTCGGTATTGTAAAAAACGGCGCTGAAACTTGCATTAAAGTGATGATAAATCTTGCTGTGACAAAGAACAACAAATATCCATTTTAATCCTCAAAGCAAACCATGTTCACACAGCGCATCAAAGGCGCGTCAAGACTTGAGCGAAAAAAGTGCTGGGCTCAATCGACGTCTTGTCTGGCGCAGACTGCACGTGAGAACGACTTTCCTTCGGATGCAGCCTCAACATTCCAAAAGAGGATGTAAGTCAGAAACAGGACCTCAAAAGCAGTATCGTCTCTCCAATTTGTCCCAAGTACAATTCCGTTCTCCAAGTCTTCGAAAAAATATGGCACGGCAGACAACTCCCACTTCAACATTTCTCTCCAAGCCTTTCAAACGGAAAAGAAGATTAAAAACGAACATTGTCACAACTAATGGAACATTTTTCAAACAATACTGAAGGATCCAGCTTCACGGAGTTGGCTGTGTCCAGACAAGAAAAGCACGAATAAACTCGATATTTCGGCTTTGTTAATTTGTAGCAAACAAGCCTTGTGGTGATCAGGCACACCAACCATGTTGCAATTAAGTGTGCTTCATTTGGAGTGATATCAAAAGAAACCGTGTGGCAATGTGACAGGTAGGCTGGCCGATGTGACAGATAGATTTTGGGTCGCTTATTATCGCATTAGAAAAGTTGCCGTGTGTGTTAGGTCCGCATCCGTTCCTGACTTTTTCCCATCAAATCTCGCAGCGTGAGAGACCTCCCCGGTTCTGTGATGTCTGCTCAAACCCCTGCACGAGCACTCAAGAGTTTCTCCAGAAATAACGCTCCATTGTGTTGTACCAGCTGAGAGTGGCGAAGAGCTCTCAATACCTCCATTAGAAGTACGTATTGCGCCTTACTTGGATACTTGGAGACAGATCAGCAGGAGACTGCATGAATGGCAAGTCTTGGGGTCCAAACTAGAATCCGTGTTCTGAGGTTCCTGCGACAATAAATCCAACGAACTCTACGCCCGCACAATAATCCTGCTGCAAAACCATTCGTAAAATGCCAAAGTGATGATCTGTACGAAGAATCACTTTCCAAAACAGTTTTTCCTGCTGGTCTGGTTGTCAAGGAGACGAGAAGCACCACAAGGTGCGACCCAGGAAGTCGCCCTGGAAACACGAGGAGCTCGTCTCCGAGCAACATGTGGTGCCCGCGCGATGTCACATCGCTGAGCCAATGTTACATCTGTCAGGCGCTCTTCGGACGCGTTTCCCGTTTGTCATTTCATTTTTCCACGCAAACTCTCGTCTCAAGCAAAAGGTCCAAAACCACAAGTCTCGATTCACCTTTTTGGCAAGCTCAAAGATAATTTGCACCCACTGGCGGAAGGATATCTTCTCTCCCACAAACGTGGTGTGCAAAATAATCTTGTAAGAAGCGAATGGCCACAAAGAGACGAAATGGGTTTCCTCAGGCTACAGCAGCATGAAGATGAATGTGAAGGAGCGACGAACACAAATTCTGGTTTGTGAATCCTTTGCAGTCGCTTTCGTTGCTTCTGTGACGAAACTTTCAGCACATTGTTCAAAATCAAGCAGACGAAGGCGAAGCAGACAAGCCAGATTCCACAGCTTAATTAGCAAATGAGAAAATGCTTCAAAGTGATCTCCCTAACCTGATGGTCTCAGGTGCAAAGCCTCCGCTGATCCTAAATGGCTGTTATCCAGGACTGATGACGGCGCAGATTGAAGCTCGCACCGAACAGCGACGAAGCGAGGCTCGGAATGAGCACCGGCGCCCCTCCTCGGCTCCGCTGCGATGAACTCACGGGATTCATTTTCACGAGCCACAACTCAAGGCGCCGCCGTGTCAGCCTCGCTCCCCGCACAGCCATGTTTATTGGGGGATTAAAAGTCTTCTCTTCACTCAGGTGTCCTCAGAGCGTATCCGCGTATTGTATTGATTAGTTACGGGCATCAGGCGGCGGGTTCTCGTGGATGTATGTAAATCTTGACAGAATTAGACAGAAGTAGGAGTGGGATCGGTAACAGAAGAAGCGAGGGTTGACTCCGCGGGATAAACACCACCGTCGACGAGCGCCTTGACGGAGCGACAAGGCGCATCCAGCAGCACACCTCAACGACGTGGTGATAAATGGCGACACCAAAGCGCTCTCTTTTTGCTGCGGATCTGATTTTCAGATTTTTATCAAAGGCCTCATCACAATGCGAGGTCTACAGCAGCACCTGAGCCGCGGGTTGTCCACATATCTCCACCCATCAAGAAAGCTATTAATTAGCAATGCGACTCGGCGTTCCGAGATCCAACAAAGGTCTTTGCAAAGATTTGACATGACTGATTCCAACGCTATAATTTCAAATATCTCTTCATGAAGAGATCAGGGTAATCCGCGAGTCTGAATGAACACAAAAAGGCTCTTTCTGATGCAGAGAAGCTTTCAGCGCAGAGATTATCAATCAACAGTCTCTCGCCGCTGATCAACGTGGTTGAAGCTCGCACGCACCAGTTCGTGTTGTCAAGGAAGAAAACTGTTTGTTTTGTGGACCTCAACGAAATTTCGATCGTTGACAGTTCAAAACAACAGACTTTAGAGCAGCCAGAAATTGTCTTCTTCGTGTCGCGATGAAGAAATGAATTGTATGGTGTTTATTTGCACCGAGAACAGCTGCGAACAATGTTGGTCTTCGGAGATGGCACAACAGTTCCGACACCAGAAAAATCAAGATTTTTCAGCAAAAAATGGTGTACCTGCTCTCTTATCACAGGTTTCCTCTGAGATCAATTTTGTTTGAAAATGACAGACCTGAAAGTCTGTCTCTCTCTCTCTGTCTCTGTATATCTCTGTCTCTCTCTCTTTGTCTCTCTCTAGTGCTCTGCTCCGGAGAGTGCAACACGCCGGAAATTGTTTCACAAAGTATAAAACTCCTTCAACGAGCAGTTTTTGATACCTCGCTTCGCATTCGACGACAAGAATTCTCTGCGCTGAATGAGTCTTTTAAAGTTTTAAAAGCGTCAACCTTTCCGTCAATGGTTTTCACTTTGATCTTCCTGACAATGTCATCAGAGCAATTTCGCCTGCAGCTCAAAAGCACGCCGTAAATTGCCCTGTCTTCAGCTCTCGACATGGTCAAATAAGGTGAAACACAAACGTATGCTGTAAACAAGCGCAAGGTTAGCCTACCTGGGAGGAGATTCTTGCTGTCACCAATTCTTCTCCAGCCAGTTTTTGATATCCATTCACGCCTTCCATTGAAAGCAGACCAATCTGCTGCCTGAACGTGTCACAGATAACCTGAAAATTACAACAGCAATTGACGGTGAAACCACCAGAAAAATGAAATATGCGTCTGACCAACTTCAAAAGTTGTCATCCAATGCAAGTTCAGCACAGTGGTTGACACCCCGAAATATTCACACGAATATAGCATCTCGCTGAATAAAATGACACTTTCTTTGGTACATTTGACGAGAGTGAATGGAGGCGCAAAAGTCTCCGCGAGCTCCTCTGATTGAGGCCAATTCTTCCACTTTGCCAGTTGCCCGAGCTGAGTTGACACCACACAAAGGCAAAAGTCTCCTCCCAGCCCAGGCGCCTCTGAAATGCAGAGAAGCATGCGAACTTTGCGGAGCCCTCCTCAACGTGAAAAGGCAGAATGCAGCGGAGGCCCTGTGCGTCAAAAGCAAACACTTGAGATTTCGGCAATGGAGGTATCACCACTCCATCGGCTGTATGCTCGGCTTGTTGACGACAAAACGTCAAGTTTAACAACCTCAGAAAAACGATTTTTATCTCCTGCTCAACAACACTGGAGCAACAATGCGCAAGTCTTATTTCCATCAAGATGTAAATAAAATTCTCCAAAGGGAAACTCTTGGTGACAGTTGTCTTGACGGCAATTCACGCTGGAGAGTTTTTGCGCCGTTTTAACTTGATGATCAGAGTGATTTTGTGATTCGAATCCTTCTCGTGTCCCTTCACAAATTTAAAATGAAATACGCGCTGTCGATTGTTGTGTCTGTTTTGAGATTTTCCAAATCTGCCCAATTTTCACAGCTGTGGTGACGGATCCTTTGTTGAGATGCTGAATACTCGGGTGACGAATGTCTCAATCCGAACCTTCTCACAGAGAGACGAGTTCAGCCATTCTCCGCTGATATCCAAATTATACACCTCAACAACGGACAACACCACGCAGAGACGATGCATGAAGTCTCCATACATTCGACACAACGAAATGCGGTAGCAATTCTAGCATTGCAATGGCAAGAGAAGCAGAAGAACATTAAAACCGAGGTCAAACCTTTCATGTGTTTCACAGACTCAAGTCTCCACAAATAGGCAACGTTTCAGCAAAGGGATCATCGTAAGTTATGCCCAAAACTTGTAGCCAATTTCATGGTGCAGCAATCGTGGCATTACTACGTCCGTCATGCACGCAGTAAAACTTTTACTGCAGCCAGGGGAATAAAAGATCCAGCAATATGATGTACATCATTTTGCAGAACGATTTGTGGCTCAGAAAGTCTTCAGCAACACCTCATTATCAAATTCCAGAAGCTAGCAATTTTCAGGCACAGTGATGTGCACAGTCGGTGGCAGTGTCTTGTGAGTGACACTTCTAAAACCAGATTCCTGTTGCTCAGTGAAAGTTTGTCGAAATTTCTGAAATTCTACCTCTCTCTCGTCTCGCTGTGTGTGGAAACCACATGAGACCTGCAACTACAATTGTTGTTTTTTTTTGCCCAACACTTTTCTTTCATTGTTCGTCCGACTGCTGGAGCTGAAGAACGAAACTAACAAAAACCACTCGCAAGACTCTCGCGAGATATCCCAAGTCGAAAGGTGTGGAATGCAAACATGACTTGCGTCAATCTCCAGTACACAAGACTCGAACTTTTTTTCTGATCTCCTGAGGGTCACAACTCCAGTTGATTCATGAACACTCGACTCCTCCAATCCGATGTTCATCAGATCTCTTCGTTTTCATTTCATTCTACATTTCCCTTTTTAATGGGAAACAAATTCTATCAGAGCCGCCCAGGCATTAAATCTCTGATAAGGAATACACCCAGCAGCACACAAACACCGATTCAGTGATTTATCTGCCATACACACTCGACATGTACAATCACTTTTTGTCCAAGTGTCTGTCCAGCATCCTTTTGGCACATGACAAACTGCCGTCGTATCTGCCTTGTTATCAAAGGAAATTACCTCACCTGTAACCTGCATGCCTTTTGACATTCACAATTCCTGCGTCGATACAAACAATGCGTGTTTCAGGAGGAAAATGACACATAATGCAGGCCCTGTGAGGGAATGGGTTTACATTGTTCCGCAGAAGAAAGCCGCACACTTAAAAATTCTATGCTTCTTCACACCTCGAGCGCGGAAATGTGTGCAGGTTCCCATGTCTCCACACGAACTGAAAACACCGTCAAATTTATCTTCTGGAAAATAAATGAACGTTTTTTTCCTTTGTTAAACAAATAAATGCAATTCCATAACACAACATAAACAACACAACAAAGCACACCAGTCGTTTCGGCTGAAAATGTGTTTGTTGAAACAAAGAATTATTTTCACATTTGGTGTGCACACACCTGTTTGTTTCATGCACGCTTTCTTCATAGTGTTGCACATCTTGTGTTGTGCGCTTCGCAGTAAAATCGTAATTTCCTGCCACGAGACATTTCCTTTTGGACACTGTCCATATTAGGGACACCACATTCCCATGGCCAGGCAAGAAAACATGTTTGGAGCACAAGAACTGTCACATTGGTGGCAAAACCACCTCGGGTCAATTTTGGTAATATTCGTCTTGCGCTCTAAAGAACACAAAGGAAGCCCTCGGCTGGATAGTAAAGTTCTAAAAAATAGCTTCTTCCAGGACATTTAAGGAACACTACCTGTAATTGTTGTCAAGTGGCCTCGGGAGGCAGAGAGAGGTCCCGTGGAGCGGGGGTTGGGTTCGTCTTGTTATCCGCAGCTCACCTGGCACTGCGAGCCTCGTCCTCCGCCGTGTTCCAAGGTGCGCATTACTCCTCGCTGCCCTGGTCAGTGGTCGGCGCCTGAGCTGCAGGTCTCGGCCTGAAAAGCGAAACAATTGGGCAGTTTCAGCGAACTGGCAACATCAAGGACTTCTCTTCGTGCACAACATGCCCTCGCATGACTTCCGCACCATTGGCATGTGATCAACTCCAATTAGTGACTGGTGAAGGCAACCTGTTTGATAAGCGAAAAAGGGACGCTTCTTGTCCTGTACTGAGAAGCAGGTCTCGGATAGAAACGAATCAAACCCGAATGATGTCGACTGCGCTTGAGAAACGACTTGGCTCGAAGGAAACAGTGAAAACGTTTTCTTTCAGGGTGCTGAAAACTTTTATTTTGCATCAGTACGCGCAAAACCACAAGTCTTTCATTCAGATGAAACTCGTGCGACTGAAACCCGCGATGCACGTCGGGCGTTTCAGAGCAGCAGTTGCGCTCTTCAATCCGTTTTTAACGTAATTCAAACTGAAAACACTCAAGCCATAAAGCACTCATTTGCTACGCAGAGCAAAAGAAAAAAAACACGTTTGTGACTAGAATCTGCCTTATCTCGAGGCATTCACAATGTGGATCTCATACACATGACACTGTCAGTTTTCAACTGGACTTTCAAGCTGAACATCAGCCGCGCGCCACTCGCTGCATTCACGGGTTCCGCACGAACTGTGCTGAGCCTCCAACTGTGCGGGCAGGCTCAGCAGTTAGACTCTACTGGCAGAGTTAACCAGGGGAGTGGGGCGGGAGGGGACTCTGCTGGCTCAGCACAGTTAGCAGGAACATATGCAGAACCCAAAGGACAAGCCAGCAGTCCCCCCCCCCTCACTGGCAACTCTGCCGGACCACATACAGACTGACATAGCCGGAGGCCACACGGGTAAAACATTATCAGCCATCGCGGCTGATAAAAACAAAGAACGGAAACTTCCTTAGAGCCACGAGGCATCACGCACGACTGTTGCAGCTCAGCTCACAGTTGGACGGCGCGGTGTCGAGCGAAACAAACCGTGAACAACAACAATGTGACCATTGTCTCTCTCTCTCTCTCTCTCTCTCTCTCTCTCTCTCTCTCACTCAGACAGACAGACACACACACACACACACACACACGACTTGCGTGACTTTCTAATCTCAAGACCGCGGTGATCCTGTTCCACGTGCTCCGACGCAAGACATCTTTCTCAATGTCCAACTGCGCGCAAACATTTTTTGCAAAAAGGGGTCAATTTCAATGCGTACCTTTTGAATCAAATGAAGTCAATCACTGAGGAATCGAAGAAACAAGCAGCAGTGATGAACGAAGCAGGATAAAAACGCGCAACTATTCTTCACAACACTCTCAAACTCATTCTCCTCCAACATCACAACGCCTGAATCACAGAGAGAAGAGCGTCCGTGGCCAACAGGAATCCACCAGGTCGGTTCCCCGGTCTAATCGAACGTCTCCCACTGGTTGCGCGGGGCTGGACTCGGGGTGTTCCGCTCACTGCTCGTCCCCTGCGGAGCGGGTGACGTCTGCAGGAAGGACAGGTCCCCGAGGATGTCCAGCGGCTTCTGAGTCTGTTCGATGTTTGTGATGGTTTTGCGCACCGAGCCCGCGGCGAGGCGGCTGTTGGGCTTCCCTCCGCCGTGGTACTCGGACGCCGCGTTGAGGCTGGCGATGGTCTGCGCGATGGCGGGGGAGGTTCCCCGGGACTCGCGGTTCGGCGGCGGCGGCGGTGGCGCCCCCTGTTTCTCCGGGGATCCGCCGCGCGAACTGAGCGGCCGCAGCATGGGGGGCGCGATCTGCTGCAGCGAGCCGCCCAACTGCTGTTGTGACGGCGACTGCGACCGCTGCTGCAACGAGGCGAGCTGAGCGTGCAGGGGAGAGGTCGAGGACAGCGGAGGCATGCTGTTGCGATTGAGGCTTCCGTTCCCAATGAGCGATGTGACGCTCGTTGACTGGTAGGGCCTCGGGACGCCTGGAAACGGCTGGTGTGATTGAACAGCTGTGTTCATTCCAAACCCAGTTGGCTGTCCAGCTGTGGAGAAAGGTCCCCTGAATCCAGCTCCTCCAGGAATGGAGGGTCTCATGGTGGACATGGGAGCCTGGGGCGGCACCGGAGGGTGCTGTGCCGTCAGAGCTCCGCCTTTCGTATTGTCAATTTTCATTTTGTTGAAGTGAGTATCGAGGTTCCACTCCTTCAACAGGTCGTCCTGACTGTCGCCGTTGTCGACGTGTGCCCCGGACCTGAGGCCCCCGGCCACGTTCCCGGAGCCTATGCTGCTCAAACTGGAATCGCTGCCCATCGCGAGGGGATCAAATATGTCCACCAGGGAACCACTGCTCAGGTCGGGTTTGATGGCTTCGGTCTGGAAGAATTCAGTCCTCGCCTCTTTCATGGCCTGCTGTGACAACGCCCCGATCAGGCCCGGCTGCAGTGATCTCCGTTTCACTGAGGCCGGTCGGTCCGTGTTGTAAAAAGCGTTCTGCCTGCTCACCGAAACATTTCGGGTTTGCTCCGCAGGCACGTTGTTGTTGGTCTTGTCTGGAATATGCGATGTGCTTTTTGACATCTCGTGACTGAAGTCTAATGCTGGCATGTTGAACGGATCAGCAGTGAGCGTGGAGAATTTCTCCTCACTGGTCGGAAGACCTGGTTTGGCCGGTTGGTTGGGGTGATTCGCTGCCCGTTGCTCGGCGACGGTGTTGGCGCTGAGCGCGGGCGTCGTCGAGACGCGCTCCCGGAGCAGCGACGCGCGAGGCGCCGGGATCGGCTGGTACGGCACCGTCGGCACCGGACCCGCCGACTTCACCGCCGCCGACGGCAAAACGACGTCGCTGTCGGAACTGGAGACGCTGCTGGTCGACGAGTCCGTGTCGTCATCAACCTGAAACTAGACGATCGGACACAGGCGATCAATCTCGAAGGTTCTCGTACTTCCCACTGAAGCAAAACCGAACCGACTGGATTTCAGAGCAAAACTGGACTTTCAAGTAGAATATCAGCCGCTGGCTGCGTTGATCGCCTGCAGCCTGCACCCAACACACTGAGAAAGTCAATGGACCACTAGCACCTTCCCTTGGAGGTCCTCCAACACAGGTTCTATTAAATTTTTCCCAGGTAGGATGAGGGGTACAAGGATGCATCAGCAAATGGTGGAATTTTTCATGATCAACGGGTTTGTCAATTGACCAGTCTGCACCAAGAAGGATAACAGAATCAGCCAGTCTGGCATTGTCTCGAAGCGACCACCCATGTCCTTTCAGGTCAAGAGTGAACATGTAAAAAATCCCACCATTTGTTGATACATCCGATATGAGGGGTACATTATTGGGACAATTCAAGTTTACTTTTTTAGGGGGAAGTGGTAACATGAACAATGTCTGAACTCAGACAATCCGAACTTTGTCCGAGTTTGGACAATTCAATTTTACTGTGGGTAAGTGTGTGTGTGTGTGTGTGTGTGTGTGTGGGGGGGGTGACATGGACAATGTCTGAGATCAGATAATACAGACATTGTCTGATTTCGGACAATTCAATTTTGCTGTGGGTGTGTGTATGTGTGGTAACACGGACAACGTCTGAGATCAGACAACCAAGACATTGTCGGACAATTTTGTGGGCAGGGATGGGGGAGGGGGAGGCAAGTAAGTTGGCACCCGGACACGTGGACCCAGATACACGGGTGAACCATTGTCAGCGCAAGGGGCTGATAATTGGTCGACACACCACAAATTTTCAGTCACTCTCGTTTTTGGAAGCAGCAATCTGGTGAAAAGGCACCAAACTTAACGCTTATCAAAAATAGATTCGCCTTGTCCACCATTTTTGGTGACAAGACACCAAAACGGACGAAAGATCCCCCAAGCTGCAAAGATGCGCAACGCACCGGCCACTGAATTTTGTGCAGATCAGCAACACCGGAGCGCGCATCAATACAACTTGGGGCGCAGAGAAAAAAGAACGGAAAGGAGACAGTACCAGTGCACCATACTGATCGTGCTCTAGCGCAGCATCGAGTCGCTCCTCAATCTCAATCTCGTCGTCCCTGAGTCGCGTCACATCCTCCATACTGAACGACTTTTTATACAGCTACAAAGTCACAAGGACAACGTCTGTAGTAGCGAGGTTAGTCAACGCACCATGCACCAAACGTTACTTGGGATGGGCGTGTTGAAAAACGCTGTTAGAAAAATCATGTTGCAGGTAAAAAGTGGAATTGATGTTCGGAAATATTTTTGTACAAAAGACATTTGCCACAAACAAACGAATCACACCAGCGTCTCTTGGTCCAATTCTAAATTGACCAGAAACAATCACACAATCTCAACACCCTTCGCAGTGTCAGGCACACAAGAAAAAGTCAACAAGCAAAGGCAACATAAAACCTCACGTCAACAAGCTTGCATTTTGTAACCTCTCACCACAAACAAAACTACGAGCAGAAAGTGATACCCTGTCAACATTTCCAAAACGAATTCTAGTTTCTTCCACACTTTAAGTCACCTTTTCCCCACTGCAGTGTTCTACATCAAGCAACCTCTCGCATCAACTACCTGTTATTAATGCAAACCAATGAAGCACTGATCACAAATGTTACGTGCACGTAGGATTCACAGTGCACCCGCCGCGACTCCCACCAGAGGGCGCCACGCGTACCTTCTGTATGTCGGGGTCCTCCATGAGGCCGACGCTGACGCGCTGGTACGTCAGGTCGTTGACGATGTCGCTGTCGTCGGCGGAGGTGAGGCGGCGGCGGGAGCGCGGGCTCAGCGCGTCTTCCCCCGTCAGGTCCCCCACGTCCAACACCTTGTACGAGCGCGTCGGCTGCTGACTGCAAAACACGTCCACCCACAAGTCAGGTGAAGGTATCCAATCCTCGTCAGAAACAATCATCAAGTGGTGTGTCTGTCTTGCCAAATTTACGTGCTCAAGTGTGACAGGTTTTTAGTTCTAGTTTTCGACTTGTGCTGCTCAATTGTGCGCTGAACTTGTGCTTTGACTGACATTTCCAAACACCTCACTCAACCGACACACCACAGTGCACAACAGCAAAATCGGGGAGAATTCATGAACAACGGAGAGGAACGTTCGCAGAGGCAACGGTGGAAGAATTACATGCCTTGCAGAGTCAGTCGCTCCCTTCACCTTCTCAGCCTCAATAAAAACGGAGTGTCTACAGCCTGCAGTTAGGAGCCCGTCAGGAGTGCGCCGTTTTAGTGACTGCTGCCGACTGGCACCCAATTCTCTGGAGGTTGTTTAGCGAAATGCAGAAAGGTGTCTCAAAATATTTCAGCCATCAGGAACACACGGAAGTTCAGTTTGAAAACATTTTCAGAAGTTGCAATTGGGCTTTGTTCCACAGACAAAATTGTTGAAAGTTGAGATTCCTCTCACGTGGGGGCAACATGCAAAGAACCAAATGCAAACCAAACCAGTTTGGGTCACTCTACAAAATTCCCAAAGGAAAAACTTACACAAAATAGTAAGTAAGAGAGATAACAGAACAGGCTGCTATCGTTCTGAAATTGTAGTTATGCTTGAATGTCTGAAGACAAAAAGAACATCTACATTCTGCGAAAATCATCTGGTGAGATGTTTGAGAAGTTTCTGCCCCAAGCACTTTCATCGCCTTAAAAATCCAGCAACACCCAGAGACTGTTGCTCATCTGGACCATTTGTCAATCAATCCTTATCGACACTGTACTTCAGTCTGATCAACACGAAGCAAAACAGACGCCCAAAAGCACACTCTGCTCACGAAGTCAGCTCTGTTAGTTCTGTTCGGGCGGTTGTTTGTGGGCAAGAGACGCTACCTGGGCTGCACAGTGTGTCGGTTAATGTGGTTAGCGGGCTCCGTTAGAATAGCGGTTTGCATGGCCCTGAAACAAGTGCCACACAAATCAACGAGAAGCCACCATTGCTCTGCCAGCTCAACGATGAAAACATTTGACGCCACATAAGTCTCGCAAAATTAAGAACAGAAGCAAGCAAAACTAAATTTAAAATCAAGCAAAACAAAAATTGAAAAATATGTCGTGAGGAAGAACGAAGTGCGACTGTGCGGAGTGTAAAATCAGCGAAATCCAAGTGAACATTGAAACAGAACATGCCGTCCAGTCAAACTTAAAGTTACAGACGGATAGAATTGCTAACGGCTGAAAAAAAACCCTGCAGAATCACGACTCACAACGTGCAACATAACCGAGCGGCTTGGCACCGTACCTGTCGTATGAAGACCTGCGGACCAGGGTACTTCGAGTTGCAGTCGCCATGTCCGGCGGAGGCGGCCGCGCCGGCTGCGAAAATCAACAACGAAATCTGCAGACCAACGTTTCAAGTCTGCAGTATTGCACAGCACACGCGCAATTGAACCACACTCTCAGGATGAACAAGAAGGCTGGCGCCCAGAAAGCCCCATGGAAAGCGCTGACCCATGTTCGCTGACTGTGCTGAGCCAACTCTGCAGGGCCAACTCAGTTGCTCAGCACTTTTAGCTCAGCACAGTTTGCTTGGCACAGTTAGCGAGCAAGGGGGGGGGGGGCCGGGGAACTGTGTTGAACCAGCACAGTTAACAACAATGCATGCAGTATTTTCTGCGGATAACCCCCCCCCCCTCGCACAAACTGTGATAAGCAGTGTACGGACAGACAGACGGACGGACAGACCAATGGTGATTGCAATCAGCCCGCTGTTACGGAAGCCTTCGGCTCCAAAAGTCAAACATCAGCAACGGTCTGCACTGTCTTCAAAACGACAGTGACGAATTGGACAATGATATACCAACGCCATCAGTCTTATTCTCCAGAAAATAACGAGTGCAGACGAATAAGAAGTAATCAAGCGAAACTGTCGGAAGAGGGCTGTTACTTTCGGTCGCTTCGTGCCCGCGGAGCGTCTCGCTCGCTTCAGAGCCGCTTCCTCGTCGCCCTGAAACAAACGCCGCCCATCACTACCCGGTTAGAGACTGACACTGTGAACCCAGTGAGAGGGAACAGCAACCTGCCCAAGATCGAAAGACGACAAGCAAACTATCTACAGCACCAGGATCTGTTCAGTTTGTGGCAACGGAAAAGAAAGTTACCTTTCCTGCGTCCATTTTCGATCTCAAGTCGTTGTAAGCTTTCTTGCTCTTGTTCTTCACCTGCAAGGAACGAGCATTTCAAACATGCTGACAAATCTGAAAACCTGTCTAGAGTCTGATTTATTTTTGTCACTGGCTTTTCATGACAACAAGAGATGGATAAGATGGATTTGGAGCTTCAAAGAAATGAGTTTCACGAAGCATTCACAAAAGAAAGACAGAGAAAAAAAAGAGAACATTAATTTTTTGAACTTGAAGCAGCACACCATGTTTCTGCACCGCACCAACTGCCCGTTATTCCATGCGCTCAAACAGGGAAAGAACATGAGGACACGACAAAGGACGACAATAGTCACAAGATTCGTCTGTCAAACCTCAGATTCAAGAAAAAAACATGTCAATTGTCAAATGATCCCATGCCTTTGATTTGCGGTTTTTACGGGTAAATCGGGCAGGCAAAACGCAGGTCTGTGCTACAACACTCATCATCTCACACTGTTGACTCACAGTTTGCACAGCATGTTTTACAGCTGGGTTCGCCTGTGGATGAGCGCAAGTGTGTTCAATACTCTTGTCTTTTTTTTTTGGCATTGAGGACTCAAGCAACTGGTGCACATTGCACAAGGAGCATGTACGCTCGTGTCCCAAGCAAGTATTTCAGTGTTTCCAAGAGTGGTTTTTATCTGTCGTACAGCCTCAAGCGTCCAATTTTGGGAAACCAGCGTCTGTGACTGTGATTCGCGTGGAACAAAGCGTAAGCAAAAGTTCGCCACTTACCCGTCCGGTGAACTCACTCCACTTCTCCTTACCATGGCTTCTTATGCGTTTGCCTTGTTTCTACAACGGGATGACGTGAGGACTTATTCACAGGTCTTACACCTATCAAGCGATGTGAGCTTTCAAAGCGTGACTTTGGGTCGCACTACTGATCATACTTACTCCAGAGAAGAGCGATTTCACAGTCTAAAAAGTTTGAAATGTCTTGTGGTGTTTACAATTTGTTTGTCGGACAACACCCCATTTTTTTGCAAAATTAACCAACAACCAGACATGCTTGCTGCCACTCAATGAAAATAACAACAGGAATCTTCTGTCTCCTTCCACGGGTCAATCGCTCGACATCCTCACCTTCATCTGAGACACCCATTCCTTGTACTTGGTTTGCGCTCCACTCTTGTCCGTCAACGTGCTCGCTTCTCTCTCGAACTCGTCAGTGAAGCCCTGACCAGTGTTCAACAGCTCTAATCGATCGTTGATGAACTGCTCAAAAATCTGAAACCAGAAATAATTGCATATGTGAAGCCGAAGCCAGACTCGGTGAGTGGGCGTGTCCTTGGTTACTCACTCACCTGCAACTGCAACATTTTCTCGAGGAACGGCTGAATGTGCGGCGGGCGCGACTGGATGAAGGCGTCTCTGTCGAACGTGATCTGCTGCCCGACCTGGAACCGCAGTGCCTCGCGGTAGTTGCCTGGCAACACAGATCCCAACATCCCGTTCGCATGTGATTCGGCCTGACCTGTTCTGATCTTGCGGTTACGAATAAGAATTCTACAACTCTGCGATCTCTAAACACGTCGTACAAGCTCGCATCGTGGTAGAAATGGGTTCTCACCCCACAAAAAGGTTCCTGTTCAATCACACAACTCCTTTCTTGACCAAAGGTCTCGAAAAGTCATTGTGTGATTTTACAGGAACCATTTTTGTGCAGTGTAAGAACCCTGTCCGAAATGCACGCATCAGGACAAAAACGCTTGCAGACACAAACCGATCAAGGAAACAAGTGCTCGGAGAAACGTCCTCGCCACGCCGTCGCCCATGAATGAACTCTTCATTCTGTCCGCTTGTTGAGCCTTCAATCCTTTCTTGAGCGTCACAACCTGCAAAATGGTTCACAAAATTGACCAAGAGTTGTTTGGCTGGAAAGTCCCGAGCTATTGTCAACTTTTGACTTCACTGAATCCTTGTCTTGATGTCTGCTGCCGTTTTGTTTGGAATGGTCCCGGAGACCAACGCAAACACTACCGTAGAAGCGTGGCACCCCTCAAGCATTCAAATCTTTGTTTCGTTTTGTCCCCAATCCCCGTGGGGTACCCCTGTGGAACTCAAGGTTAGAGGATCACACGCAGAAAATTAACATCATTCCCACTTGCGTTAAAAGTTGGACATTCTGTAAGGGATTTATTTCAGTCGTTTCCTGCAAAGACGGTGTCACTGTTAGGCTTCACACGAACTAGCCTTTCCATGCACAACCTGAACCTTCATCAACCCGTATCACAGATGCCAGCACCAAGTCTGTGAGCGTCACCATCACACAAATGCAAGTCTCCGCGTGAGACAAGAAATGTTAGTCAGTTACTCTTAAAGACAACACGTTGTAAGGACTTCAAAAGTACTTGCTTCTTCCAAATCTGATGCAAGTTGCCGTCTCTGAACAACAAACACAAACGTTATGTTAAATTGAAAAAAAAAGAAAACGACTCGTGAACAGAGCATTGTCGTTCTCATGGACGTGATATTCAGCAGACGTACATTTTTAAAACTGACGTGCGACGATGCACTACATAACGCTGAGGTTGAGAGTGTTTGGTTTCTCACCACTTCTTTCGGGAGCGTCGCAAGGTCGTCGTATTCAGTAGTCACAGTGTTTGCGTCAGCGTCCAGAATAACAGCGTCGCCCAAGTCCTGCTTCCGCACCAACTGCAACCAATCCAGTGTGGTCAGTCAATGTTCAAAAGTCGCCTCAGGTGCAGTGATTGTCAGAAAAGTAGCACTCACGTCCATCATGTTGGCATGCACACCAATCAGGAATGGCATCGGTGCACTGAAAAACACAGCACAGTGAGTAAGTTAGGACAGATCTTTCGGATTGTTTGAACGCCATTTCATCACTGAAAAAAATTTAGTCGCCAACAACCACGAATCGTGCTCACCTGCAGTAGTCGATCAAGTGAATTGGAAGCACAGGAATGTACAAATGTTGCCTGAAACACAACAACCACGCCTTGAATTTACGCGAGAACATTCAACAAGACCAGCTCCATTTTATTTTCATCCCAAATTCATCCTGGTTGTTCAAATGGACTTTACCAGTGCATTGGATAGAGCAGCGCGGAAGACCCATGGACGCACGCAGTCAAACGGCTCAACTTTCGACTTGTGATCAAAATCCTTCTTTCGTACAACATGCTGGCAAAATAACAGACTGGGTTTGGTCTCACATTGCAACCGAGTCGCACAACCGACGGCTGTCACAGATAAGTTTGAAACACAGTCGAATGCTTGTGGCGTGGACCGGAACAAACTGCGTGCCTACCTGGCGAAGATGAGCATCATGTTGTTGGAGTCCACGGCGTTGTAATATTCCGTGAGGTTTCGCTGAAGAAAATACAGCATCTTGTTTTCGTTGTTCTGACACCACCAGAAGTTTCGCATGCACAGGATTCCGTATTGAAACAAACTTACGCTTTCAGGAATTGACAGCAGCTCCTGGGGACCCGGAACGTTGAATGAAAATTTCTGAAACATAGCGGACAAACTTGTGAATTGAACACCCCTCAGCGAATCCTGGTGTAGCAGACAACAAGCCTTCAGAATGGTTTTCTTACGTCTTTGAGATTTGGCGTCACAACTTCCACGAGTGCACCGTAACTCTCGGGCAGCTCCATGTTATACAGCTGTTCCAACAATGGTTCCACGCCGCTTTCCGTGCGATTGATAATTTCGGCCATCACGTTCAACAATGAGTAGAAGATCTCGTACCACGGATAGTGACTGGAAAATTGAGCGATATGAAGCGACAAGAAAGGACAAAATCCAGCTCCAAAGCAATCGAAAGACACCACCACAAGCTGAAACTACCTGATGACAAGCAAACAGGTTTGCTGCGCCATTGTTCCTTGTCGGCAAAATCCAAACTTGAATTTGCCTTCAATATCAGTCAAGACAAAAGTGAAGTGTTCCACCATTGTTCTGAAAGAAAACCAGCAAAAACAAGATCATACGCCGCGCAAGTTACCTGGGAAAACTGGACAAACCAAGAATCGAGGAGACATACCGGTCAGTATCACAAGGGAATGCAAACTTCGGAATGCTGCTCAGCGTCTCCTGTGAAGTAAAGTTCAAAAAATATTCAAGACTGCGGAAATTATGTGACTGGTTGTTGTGTTCGGTGCTTCATTCGAAGAGTGGATGAAAAGTTCAAAACAAACCTCGTCATTATAATCGCTTGGGAACTTTTGAAGAACAAACGGTTCTGAAACGAGATGATCCAAATTGTACTCGCGGTTTGTCTGGCCCCTTCCTGAGTTTTAATTGACGTTGGAAGAAAACGACAAACACGATCACTGTCCACAACATTGGTAGATCAAGATCCAGATCTTGAACTGGAATTCTCACCAGAATCGCCGTCTGTTGGTCGGGCAATCTCTGTGAAGAGCTCGAACACCCTGTCAGGTCTCTCTCTGTAATTAGTTGAAAAGAAATCCACGCATAAAGAACGCCTTTTTGGCACGAAATCCAACACAAAAGGCTGACGTCTTGAATGACCAGGCAGATCCTCGACACGAGATCTATCTAGATCAAGAATCTACAAGGAACATTGTTGGAAAGAACGACCCGTAGAATCTGCGCTCTGATTGTTTCCTGAAATATAAACTAGCCAAGAAATGAATGTGAATAATACCTGATACGAGACCCCATGATGCCACAATATAGTGACGGAGTCTAGCAGAAATCTGAAGAAAAAGACATCAAAGCTCCAGGAACAACCCACTTCACTGCCATCCTGAACAAGTGTGGCCTTAAAAATTATTTTCGTTCTGACAATATTCAGATTATGTCAAATTATTCCGTTTACAGCACAATTATTTTTGCGTAATTCAATTAGTAAAAATTTGTGTAAATTTGTAAACAATTTTGCGCAGAAAGATTTTGCCCTTGTCCTGAAGATTACTGCTTTCGTATTGAAACAAAACGAAAACACCCATTCTGTGTTCGATAGGTTTGCATGTGGTGTCAAGTAGTGCAAAATATTGAACAGCTTTCCAAGCGTAGAAATATCTGAACAAATTTATTGCTCGCCAGTCTGGTGAAAAGAAACTGTCAGCTGTGCAAAAAATGTTCGTGGTACAATTTTGTGGAAAATCTTCTTGATCATGTGTTAGTTTTGCCACAACAAGACCGCTTTTATTTTCACTTGTCATACAAGAAGTAGATCTAGATCTAGCAGACGACACATCTGTTGCAGAGTTGAACACAAATTTTTACTTTGAAACAATGCATGTTTTGTCCATGTCCAAGGTTGTTATCACTCTGCGACACGCTTGCTTGTCAGCCTCTGCGAAACACTGCACAAGACAGTGGAAAAATCTGAACGATTTGAAGATGTTGAAGGGCAACAAACGATTTGTGCCATTCTGGATCGGCGCGAAGGCCAAGCATTTCTCTTCCTCGGCCGGTGGCAGTGGCCCAGATGCTTCTCAGGAGGAGTTGGGCGAGACACTGAAAAAGTGGGAGTCAAATCTTGAAACTAACACATTGACTGAGAGTGACCAAAGGACTCACAAGCGGCACTTGAAGGCGGTCAAGGTGAGATTGCAGGTCATTTTGGTGGCGGCTGTTTTGTGACGACCAAGCAGGTTTTTGTACCACCACATTCGATTTGTTGTGTGATGAGTTGTACCCTCTCATCCTGCACCCCAAAGGTGAGAATTTATTGTGTTGATAGATATCTAGTTACCAACCGCGCTGGTATTGGGTTGCCCCAATGTTAACTTGGATATTTTCCTCAGAACCCTTGGCCAGATGTGGAGTGACTTACCTAGTGTTGGCCGGCCAGGTGGATCGACAGTGCGAGGTGGATGATCAAAATCCTGAGATTCGCGTTCCAAACTGGAGCCCCCATGCTCAGATACTGAATAACCCCGTCAATAACTGGTCTACTGAGGGGTTGAAGCTGAAGTTGGTTTGAGAAATGGTAAATTAATCGCACAATTTGCTGTTTGAGGAAACACCAAGCTTCG
>JAAUXT010116961.1_pt1 | contig 34404 bp, 28 predicted proteins | sample 7278171 | NCBI WGS metagenome assembly JAAUXT01 (sample SAMN14350112, study PRJNA611818) | marine sediment metagenome | isolation source: surface marine sediment (1.8m) | place: French Polynesia: Moorea | collected 2018-08 | reverse complement strand
TCCAGGAAGGCAGAGCCCAAAAGTTTGGTACACAGATAAACCTTTGGGGGTCAACAAAGTGCGTGAAATTATCAAAAATCTTCTGAAGTCCACTGGAATTGATGGTCACTTCATAAACCACAGCTTGCGTGTCACAGCGGCGACAAGGATGTATTCTCAGGGCATTGATGAGCAAGTCATAAAAGAACGCACAGGCCACAGGAGTGATGCTATTCGAGCTTATAAAAGAACAGATGAAAACTTGTTGCGCAAAGCGGAAGTGGCAGTAGTTGGTGGTGAGATGGACAAGAGTCAAACTGAAGACCACTGGTCAGATGACATCGAGATAATTGACAGAGTTGACCTGAAAAGTAGACAAGTCAGATATGGTGTAGTCGAAGGTTCTGGTTCAAAATGTCACAAGAATGCTTGTTCTCTCAGGGGGAAGGCTGACAAATATCCAGACATTTGCAAAATTCTCAAGAAACTGGATGAGAAAAAGAAAAGTGTCAAACGCCTATCCTTGTCTCTCAAAGTGAAAAGAAGTTGAAGGAATGACATGACAGTCAGCACTAACAAACTTATCATGATATCTGATGAGTCGACAACATTTTGTTCTTGAAAATAAACATGTCAGATTTGCAGCAACATTGGTGTTCATTGTCGAAAATGTCGTGAAAGAGTGAATTTTCGCACCACTGGTTCGCAACGTCTGAGAAGGAAGCGATCAACACACTGTTGAAGAATTGGTTTCCGCGTGTTTTTAAGTGGAGAATTCAACAAAAGGAAGGTGTGTGCTCTGTGGCTCGGACGAGGTGTTGGGGATTGTTCGGGTGGACTGAGCAGTGCTCGTCTTCAGTGTTCTGTCAAACAGACCTGTGACCAGGGGCGCTCAGAGGGGAGAGGCGGACCCCGTCCCTCCTGACCCCGTAAACTTGACTTCCCACCCTATTTCATTTCCCCATGTAAATTTTGTCAAAGCAACTTTGTTTTGTGAGTGGCCTCGCTTGTGGTCACGTAAATAGCGAAGAATATCACATGTGCGCAGAGAATATTGAAATTTCACATTTCGCAGATCAACAGAAAACCCTCCCAGAAATCTTTATCCACATTCCTTTTATCTGAGATGACAAAAGGACAATGGATCTATTTCTCGTTTTCAAGTCGCAACAAAAAGTGAAGATTTTCTCCTATTTCTATTTCGCATCTTGGTTTCCTTCATCTTCAGCAACAGACAAGAGTATCACTTTTCAAAGTGTCAACCCCGCTTTTCATGATGTTCTCGCCGTTGCTTTTGCCAGGGGAACGGTGCGTCTGCGCGGTGTATGCGGGCGACACTGAGATCACTATCTCTCACTCTTCATCAAAATAATAGGCGCAGAGAATAGTGGGAGATGACACGTGCACAAAGCAGCAGTTTTGAAGGATGACACCCTTGACCAAGCAGAAACTTGTGTGGTGTAAGTGAGGACAGGGTGTAATGCGAACACTGAGAGTGTAAAAGTCGCGGTGGTGGGACATTGGGCAGGAAAAGCGCACGCCTCCGTCTGAGCGACGGTCGCAGGCGTGAACTGTGGCGCTGCAGTGTTTGGGGCGTCAGACATCAACCTGTGAGACGAACAGCTCCCAAAGCGACAGCGCCAAACACCTTGAAGCAATGTGATAAGCACACCTCAAAGTGCCAACAGGAGTCCCTGTAGACATGACCCTGAGCCTGGTTGCACCATTCCTGCGAGAGAATATGTCGTGCAATACCATTTCTGAGGAGACAAAGCCTTCCTACACTCGATCAATCCTTCCTCTCGACGTTCGTACTGCGGAGCCTTTCTTGAAGCCACAATTCAAGTACAATGACCTGTTGATCACTGACACATAAGGCACTGAATACCTGGCGGGAGGCCCAACAGCCAACCCCTTCCGTTTGAAACACTGAAAGCGTTTCGACGCAGCATGTGAAATTTAACCCGTGGCCCCTGTGTGGTGATTGATGATCAGACTCTCCCCAGTAACACACCAAATGTGGAGAGGAACCAAGTGTGCAGCGTTTGGCGCACAGACTTTCGGACATAAAATATGCACTGAATTCCACCCGACATCACTCACACATGGGCAACAAAAACAACGCGCTTGTGGCGTTCAAAACACTCTCGAGATCTCCACACAAACGTCAAGGCCGAACCAAGATCCGAGCATGAACATTGGGACACCATTGGCAAAAACCAGATTGTACCAAATGCACCAAATAAAACATACAAACTGTCACATGCGTCCATGGAATCGCCACTGGCAAAAGTGCAGTTGATTGCATCTTGCGACACAAGTCCAAAATCCCATGAAAGGAAACTTGTATCCGCTGTCCATTCGCTCAGCAACTGAACAACAGTCATCGAGTCCAGCAGTAAGACTTTAATCCTCAGCAATAATTACCTGCAGCCTCAAAGGAACTCTTCAAAGCTTTGACGACCCTTCAGACATCAGAAGCCCGCCACAACGTACCTGACTTCTATCCAGCACTTCTATCGTGTGTACGGTACTCGTATCCACTTGATACAAATGTCCTCTTGCACAGAGCCAACTTTTCCGACAGCAAAGCCTTGTTCCCCTGAGCAATTAACGTAAGTCTTGTCATGTTTTGCCCCACACTCAAATTGAACTGCTTGACTTACAACTTGTTTGTGCTGCGCAATTTATTTTTTGCCCCACAAAGTAGATCTACAGTGCTGCTAACTGGATCACTGTGAGGGATTCAACCAGTGCGGCAGACTGCACAACTGCTCTCGGAAACTGAACTTTTTTGTGACTGAACTTCATGTGAGCGTATTTTACTGGTCCGTCTCGGAAAGCCATCCGTGCACCCAGCTGAGGCGGATCGTGGAGGCACTGTTTTCCCAGTCCTCCCTCCCCACCACAAAGGTAGAAGACCACAAGTTTGAGGCTACCTGTAAAAGTTCGACCCTGAGCGCACAAAAATCCAACGTTGAAGAAAAATGACGCGACCCTAGAAACGACCAAGGTTTCCTTCCCTGAATTGTGAACGTTTGGTCTGGTCGACATTGAGCAGCAGCGAAACTTTGGACTTCAACCTGGAGAATCACTGAATGACAGAGGATAACAAAGCGTGGCGATTGACGATTCAAGGTCCAGTCAGGCTTCCGCTTCGAATCCCAACACACACGCCATGGTGTTGATGCAACAGGGGGTCGCTTTTTGCAGATATTTTTCTGGGCTGTTTACATGGTATCGCTGCGACTTCGACGGAAATGATAAACTTATCGAATGCACATCCTGGAACTTTGGTCAGAAAATAAAACTCTTCCAGTCAACACGTAAATCTCGTCTAAATTGAAGGGCTTTTTTTCTTCGGGGCTTGAGGCGCAAATTCATGCAAAGCCCTGGTGTTGAGAGCGTGGACTTTGGTTGATGCTCTCTTCCGGCGAAGAACAATGGGAAAAGTTGTGCTTTGTGTACGGATGCTGATCCACCGTGAGCACATGACAAATCACGTGAGCCTTGTGACAAGGACCAGTTCTGCGAATTTACAGGTAGCATCTGCACGACACGATCTTCACGAAAAAGAGTGATTTTGTCACCTCTTCACCCGACCTTTCTGCAGAACGACTCAACTTCCCGTCAACAGGGCTCGACAAATGCAGAAACAGACCGACCATCTCTCGTGAGCGAATCTCGTGTGCAAATTGCCACAAAAACGAAGATGTATGAACAGGCAATATTCCCACCCGGAAATGAGCTTCACAAAACAAAGCATTTCAAAACGCCAGCTTTCACTGGCTGTTCCCACCAGTCATGTACGCACGCTCGACAGTGTTGGACTGAAAATTCAGGTCCACATCCAAAACAGCTGTGTTTTACTGGCGATCAAAAGTGTTTTCGCCTCGTGCTACGAGAATGAAGTCTGAAAAGACGGCAACCCAAAGAACTTCAAGCGAATCACTTGAAGCTGGTTTGTGGCCAGACTTTGTGCAACTCTTCAGATTTTTTCGTGTCTTACAGTAGCACATGTGTCGTATGTTTTTGTTCATTTTCTGCATGAAAATTGACACAAACTAAAACTTTCTCTCCGAACGCACCGAGAGACCCTCACGTGCGATCCTAATATTTACTGTCACATGAAACAAGCATTTAACCAAATGGCCAAGACGTCCAACCTTTTCACATCAGGTTTCGTGGTATCAGATAAACAGGCTCAACGTGATACTAGCTGAAGCCATTTGCAGCGGCTATCAGACCGTACTGCACATAAACATCGCTTCTGCCTCATCAGACAGTCACAAGTTTGAAAACACGAGTGATTGCGAGCGAGTATCACTGAAAAACGTGCAGCTGGGTTTCATGCGACGTCTGTGCAAACAGCCACGAGCAAATTCTTTGAAAACAACCACAGGTGACATTCAAATTCGCACAAAAGCGAAACAACAGTGACGTACACGAAAAGAAACAATGACACCAACCTGCAGAATGTGCGTGACGTTTTTCACATCCAAATAACCAAAATCCCAAATTGGCGACGAGAGAAACCTATCACTGTGGTGACTGTACGCCTTAGATTTCGCATTTGGCACTCAAAACTTCAACTGTTCAAACGGTAGACTCCCCCGTCAGGGTTATCAGACACAGATGCCGCTGAACTAGCATCCGAGTGAATCTTCGTCAAGCATGGGGGATCCAAGAGCACGCAGCGGCTCCAGCGGGTGACTCTGTAACATTCCGCCACTTCGACAGAACCCCAGAGCATCAATTTTTCAAGTGGTGTCTCTGCATTGAAGCCTCGTCTCTGACGAAAAGCAACTCCCTTCAAATGGATCCACCCTCCGTGGATTATCGCACAGTCGACCTCTCACTCCTCTCATTCGCCGTGAATCGAAGCTTCAAACGGCTGGAGGAGGGACGCTCCTCTCCTATCACATTACGCGTGCACCGGGGGAGCACGACCGAGCGAGCGATGATTCAGAGGGAACGCAAATTGTAACTGTGGTGGATCGACCCTCAACATCGAAGACAATCTACACGATCCGCGGTGACAATCTTCTTCCCCCAGGCTCTTCACCAAGCAGCGACGACAAAAGACAATGATTCAGAGTTGAAGGTGACGTGCGATAGATATGAGCGATACACGCGCAAGCACCAGCTTCACCAGCTCCCCGGTGCATGGAATGAAATGAGGAGACCCGGCATTTTCAAGACCTGGGGCCTGGTCATTTCAGGGTGACTGAGTGCAATCAGTCAAGGCTCTGAGTGACAGGTGCCAAATGATCCCAATGTGTACACAATGACCAGACACCAGGGTCTCCTGGTTTCTGGGGTCTGGCCATTTTATCACACTGGGACCAGGCCTGTGCGGTCCTTGAAGTCAATTGTGCCTGTCTGCACTGCACCCTTTGTGGTTGTCACTCGGTCTCGATCTGCTTCCCTCTGGTTCCGCAACACACCAAGGTAAATCACACAGAAATTTCTAACTTGTTTTTGCGCCGCTATTGCCACGAAGTGTGACGATGGTTTAATCGCATTACATCCCCAGGTTCTCGCTGAATGCGCTGTTTATTAACCTGCCCCACATCAAACATTGACTCAGGGCTCTGACTGCGGAGTCCGCAGCAAAATATCTCCGAGTGGTGTCGGTGTGCGAACCATTTGTTTTGGTGCTCAGATCTACAAACGTACAACCCTCCGTGATTTGACGACTTCACACGAAGTTTCTTGCATCAAATACGGCAAACTGACGCAATGCTTCGAGAAATTTGGACTTCATTAAATTCACATCATTCCATCTCTGGGGGACGTCACACTCTGTCGAGCCCCTGGATTCGACGGGAAGTACAAAACCACAAATCACCCTTTCAATCATCGATTTCCTTTTCCGCTTTCCACAAATGAATGACTGCCAACATTGAAACTGGTGAGCTCGACAAATCAGTTAAAATTCCGAACTTCTGGGAATCATTCAGGCGTGAAGATGCAATGAACGTCAAACTGCAGGTAAAACCCCGAAGATCTGTAACTGTGATGCGCGACCGTTTTGCACTGCACCTTCAAGGAAGCGTACGCATCTGTTTTCTCGAGACAAAATTCTTGAACGCCGTCCACTCGTTTCCAGCACAAATGCTGTCAACGAAGCTGGTGCATTCGCTCAACATCGTCCGCTACAGCAAAGGTGAATCTGTGATTCGGTTCCGAAGATTACCGAAGGCCTACAATTGGCCGTCATTGTTTCAGACAAGATACTCGTACTCATGGAAGAATTGTCAACCGACTGCGAGAGTCTGTAGTGACAATCTCTCAAATGTTGCAGAATTTGGTTGGTCTCTCCTCGATGCTTCTTTCAGCACTGTTTTGCACTGTTTCACTGTCCATCAAGAACAATTGAGAACTCACAAAGTGACTCCCAAATTGGCAGAGAGTGTACACATGTCTGTGCATATCCCTGACATGTGTGCGAATTTATGACTGTGCCGCGGTGCGGGCGCCCCTCAATCGTCACAACACGACACATCTTACAGAATGACGGTCGTTGCAAACATTGGTGAGTAATGACAGATGAACTGTGGACGATGTATGACCATAACTGGGTGGCGCGCAAACTGGAGTGTCTGTCCATGCCGCAATAGAGTTTGAGGCCGAACGAGCAACTCTTGAAAAAGGCAGGCCCCTGGAAAAGTGCGATGACGACGAAATAGGGCGGGGGGGGGGGCTTCGAGGAGGTACGAGGCCTCTCAAGCTCCTGCCCTCTGGTTCAATCCTCACACGGTCTAAGCCAGACCGCTGTTGGTCTGTGGTCTTTCGTTGGCTGTTGTTAACTTGACAAATTCTGTGTGTGATGGAAATTTGTCACAAACCAAGGTCAGTTTGCACTGAAAACCAGTCTGAATGTTTCCGAAAGATTTCACACAAGTCGTCACGAAAAAAACGAGACTTTTCTTCAAGTTAAATCTCAGAGGTTCAAATCACTTCAGACTTGAAACTGTATGCAAGAGTACAAAGCCTGTGTTTTCGTGTTTGCTCCGAGTTCCCCCGCTCACCACATCCTTTCGCTGGACCTCGCCCGATTAGGCTTCAAACGATTCGAGCACTGAGGGCAACAAAACCACAAGAAGCTTTTTGGATTGTTGCCTGGGCACGCTGTTCCGCGTTACGTTGATTTGTATTCCGCCCGCAGATGTTTAGTTTGTGCACTCTTTGCAGTGTCTACGGATACTGTGTCTCCTTCAGACAGTCTTGACACGAGACGTCTTCTTTCACCAGGTACTCATCCAAATTTGGTCAAATTTGCATCTGACCCAGAGGATTTGTCCACGCAGCTCTGGTACCGAGAATCTTCAGGTCAACGAGTGACTCAGACCAAGAGAAACTTCACTGACGAACTCGTCATTTCCAAAACCAAGTCCACAGGCCAGGAACTCTTCCACAATTCATAGCTCGTCGCGAACCATCACCTCTGGCTCTATGCTAATTGTGCCATTAAATTAATGGTATTTGTTTAAACGTCGCCTTTGCGCAATCGTGTCGTTACTCAATCACGAACATTGCCATGCCTTGAATGAAACAAAGGGACTCCTCTTCAACGCTCAGAGTTGCAAAGCTACGAGCCACAAACGATACGTTTTCATGATTAGCTCTCGACACGACGTTCTGGCCGCCTCGCCGGGTCGCACGCGGGGAAATAGCCTCAGAAAACAAATGTTTGAGCACAATAACAATCTCCGTTTGGTCATAAACTTTGTTGAACCGTTCCCACAGCCGAACCCATGGTTTCACTCACTTCTCTCCGAAACAAAAACAGCTCATTGTGAAACGACCAAGATCACTACAAAACCCTTTTAACACGAACCCTTCCTTCCAGTTCTTCTCATTCGAAGTCAAAACTAAAACTTTCAGGCATATCTGCTTAAGACTACGCATTCTTTGGGTTCAACGTTCACATGCAATGCACCTTACTCACCTACTGCTTGTGGTGAAATCCAACGCTCGTTGTTTGCTGCTGGTTACAAACAGAGCATCTCCACGTGAATTGATGATGATGACACAAGCCGCTGAGATCACTGAATGAAGATCTCGTGTTGGCACACCTCGGATAAAAGAACGCACGCAAGCGGCTGCGGCTCAAGTGCAGGGTCGGTCCTCACGACTTGGATCCCCGAAACTTGCAACACGTACGAGTCGGAGTTCCAACCTTTGTCAACTGGGGAACTCACTAAAGTTTGCACGCACTCTCGATCTTCACGAGGGTGTTTCCTAAAGGATGAATGGATCATTCACCAATATTTTCTTGTTCGTGGGTCTCGACAGTGTTGCATCTTATCTTTACACGAGTGCATCCGAGTTGCGAGTAAGCCCCTTGAGGCTTCCGCAAAGATTACGCCTCTTTGAGAAATTTCAGGACAGTGTCGCTTCGACAGAAACCAAATGTGAAATGACTTCGCTGCACTTGAACTCGCCACGAATTTCAGGTCACAGGCTTTTCAGCGCTTCTGAGGAAACCTGTCCAGAGAAATCAACATTTTTGAACCTGCTCGCACACATCTCAAACACACTTGCACCAGGATCTGTATTGTGAAAAGACAAGTTTTCCTTGGCCAACCCCCAAACTTCAGGTATGAAAACAGCACGTCTTGACAACTGTCAAAAGTTTGCGTCGCACTTTTGAGGCATTGAGACGGAGAGTGACACGCCTCACACTGGCTTCTCTTGATTCGGTCGAGGCTGCTGCTTGACACGCAGAGTAAAGTTTGTCCAAGTTTGCTTTTGACAATTTTCAAAGTTTTTCTCCGATGTCGACAAAACAAACATTTTACTTTCGTGTGTTATGATGGGGGTTCAGGCCAAACACGCAACTGCCATAAATACTTTCACCACCGAGTTTGCTTTTATTTTTGCTTTCAAAAAACTGTCAAGCCAAACTTGGCTGTGCAAGATGTAACTAAAAGGCTGGAGATAGAGCCCACACTGTCTGACCTCACAAACTTGCAACGAACTCTGGTTCATTTGTAAAACCATGACAAGCGACAATCAGTGGACTGGGAGTCTCGCAAATCGAGCGCAGTCGGTTGACAATGCATCGGCGTGTTTGAAGTCTCGTGAAGTGAACTCATTCATGAAGATACAGAGTCGGGTCACTCCGAGCAAAGCCTCACTGTCTCAGTGTCGTCTCAAAGCATGCGCCGCGGAATGTCGCAAACACGCGAAATCCAACCTGGGCGTGTGCTCCTGAACGACAGAAACACACAACTCGAAGCTCTTTCAAAGCTCATGTGTACACCGTTTTCGATTTCAGGATATTTCAAAAGTTTAGTCTTTTTATAATGAAGTTTGATATTTTAGAAATGCAAAATGTCATTCATTATCAAAGTTTGGCACACGATTCCACGTCCTGTTTGTTGAGGACTGTGGAAAGTCTGGTCTCCAAGCAATTTTTTCTTCGGCATTCTGCTTGAAAGACAAGTCTCCAAGTGATAGACTGCCGCATTTTGTAGCTTCCTTTGCGGCCCTCCGACGCAAAAAAAGAGCGCAACAGTCTGAATTTTCGAAATGCCCAAAAACGTGTTTCCTGTTCACAGAGATGCTGCAATTATCAGTGTTTGTGCCTGTGGAGGCGACAGCCAGCATCATGACGAACACATCCTGTGATAGGGAATGTGTGTTGTGTACATATTTGCTGTGTTACAGTGGCTAATTTACGATAAGGCCATATCAAAGGTCCCTCTTTATGTGAAAGTCGGAACCATTTTTCCGTAGACTGATGCTGTTATTTGCCTCACTTGATAAAGGACACCACAAAAATATTTGTGGTTCTGGGAAATCACCCTGTTTTTGTCAGAATCTCAACTTTCTCCTGAAAACGAGACAAAGAAAAGTGCACGTGGACCAAGCCGCGCACGCACGTTTCTGATTGAAGACGTTCACAGCACTGTCCTTTTGAGTGCAGGTTCGTCGGTCGCGTTGATCCAATTTGAAGGAAAACAGGAAAGAGGACATTAGACAGTGTCTGCAGACAGAAAGTTTCAAGGTGTTTCATGGGTAAGACCTGCCCTGAAATTATAGTGTGTGTGTGTGGGGGGGGGGCTTGAACCTACCCAAATTGGGTTGGCCCCACCCCCTTGAGGCCAACCTCGGGGGGGGGGGGGGGCCGGGCCCTGGGTACATTCCCAATGTTTTGGGGGCAGGCCCTGCCTCACCCATGACACAGCCACAATTGTGGAAGGAGGTGGTCCTGCCCCACCCCCAACAGAATATCAGTAGGCCTTGCCCACCTCCTCAGAACCTAGTGCCCTCAGCAACTGCCAGTGCAGAACACAGACCAGCTCCGAACGACGTGCCTGTTGTAAAAATCAACTTTCCTCCGAGGTCTCCACGAAAGTACCAGAGCGACATTTCAAGTGCAACAGCCCTCAACAAAATAGCTTGTCTGAAGCGTCCAGAGATTCAATGCGGCAAGCTGACCTTCCTTCACAGCAGCCCATCAATAAAAGAAGAGCGTCCTGTAATGCACGGACATCCAGAACAGAAGTCACTCTCAACTCACTACGATCACAGCGGTTCCAGGTCAACCACGCCAATTCAACTTCCATTTGCAGCGGCAGATGTTAGATGACAGGAGCCCCGATTATCACTCACCTCATTCGCGGAACTCACCAGTTGCTGCAATAAATCCGCTACAGAAAGCTTCCAAACTTGACAACAGCACAAACCAGCTTTCAGCCGGCTAAAGCTGAACTTTGCAACACTGTAAAGTCCTCAAATCCTCCACAATATGCGCTACAATGCTGCACAGTTGCTCCTGATGGTCTTGTTCGTCGGGTGTGTTGCGCGGAACTGCTGTGTTGGTGACGCGCGCAGGACTGGTTGAACCTCGCGCGATGCAGCAACAAAGGAGGGGCGCTGAAAGGGGAGGCAGTCGGCAGCCAGCCAGACCCTCTTCGGAGAATATCCATATTTTTCCCGAACGTTTGCTCCAATGTCTAATCCAGATTGCCTTTCCTGAGATAGAATCATCCTCAAGCCAATGGCCGGACACCAATCGGGACTGGCACAGGCTCCACAACCTTGGGGCCCGACCCGAAGGACCCACCCTTTTAGTCCTTTGTCAACAGACCATCAAGGACAAGACCGAAGTAGCCCGACCCCAAAGGGCCGGCCTGGGAAGTTCGAGAAAAGGCTCAAAACACGAGTTCCGGATTTTTTTACGGGGGAGGAGGGGGTATCAAGCGGGTACTCACCTGCCGGGAGCGGTAGGAGCGTCACGGCGGTGCTGAGTCTTCCCCCACCGAGCGACACGAGGTGCGGCTGGTCCGTGTGCACCCGCACCCCGGCGCCCGACTCCACCACCCGCACCTGCTCGCCCTGCGGAGACACATGAACGCACTGGAATGTTTGGAAATTGGGGTCCGTGCTACGAGGATGTTTCAACTTTTGGCGAATGAATTGCATGTTGAGCGGTCATGTTCATACTCTTAGACACATGGAGGTAACACAGTTCTGTCAGTGCACAGGAGACAAATTGATCATGATTCTACATGCAATTCATTCGCCAGAAATTGAAACATCCTCGTACTTCATCAGGTGTGAGGACAGGACGTGACAAGAACAGAATCTGATATGCGAACTTTTGTCGGTTTCTGATTTGTTTCCAGTCGCCCCTGGATCCACTGCAGGAATTCGTAGCGAGATCAGAACTTTGAAACTTTCAACATATTTTTCCGTTCCCGAACTTTTACATTAATAGTTAAATACAGAAACTTTTCGCAAAAACTTCATGTCCGTAAAGGGCGCGCCACCGTCCAGAGAAGATTTTCACAACGCCTCCACCAAGAGTCTCCCGGTCGGAATCTCACCTCCGGTTGTGCCTGCGGTGGCGCCTGCACCGCTGTCGTGCCGTTTATCCGCATTTCGATCGACTGGGACGGTTCACTCGCCACGGGCATCAGTGCAGACTGTTGTCCTCCTCAAAAGGTTCACACCTGCAACGAGAAACGATGGGCATTTGCACAGAGTGGAGCGCGAACAATTTTAGCCAGTTCGCACGCACAGCGAGCTGGACCCGCATTGTCAGGCAGCTGTTTGCAGTGAAAGCCCTCATGTGGACAAAAATGTCCTTCATGTGGATTTGAAATGTGGTTTGGGAGAGAAGGATGCAACATTCTCCAACCCAAACCCTCTTGAGATTGAGCAAACTGGACTGCCTGCACACACACACACACACACACACACACACACACACACACACACACACACACACCATCTGCGACTTCGCGCAAATATTGCTCGTCGAGATCAGCGAAGTCAATTGAAACACCGCAGGGGCCAAAACAGAAAACACAGCCGTGTCCCGTCATCCTGACTAACTCGACCCGACATGTGTTTGTGTCTCGTCAAGCCTGGGGATCAGGCGCCAGTGATCAACCCTGACCCCGGCGAAGGAACCCAGCGCTGAAAACCAACCCCCTCCGGTGCAGCTCGGGCCCCAGCGACGCCAATTTGTGACACTTTGACACTCTGATCCCAGATCTGGATTCCAGTGTGGCAGCTTCAGCAATCGGATCAAGGATTTCCCATGCAAAATCGGATCAAGGATTTCCCATGCAACAGTACACATTGACAACTTCAATCCTGGACTTTTTTTTACCTGTTTGATTCAACGCGACAAACAAAATACCGGTAACCTTTGTTTGCAAAGATCGAACAAAGCCCCACACAACTGCAACTCTTCTGGATTCTCCAGTTTCGTTCACAAACTGCTCACACTTGATTTAGGCTTGCACAATTGAGCAACGAAGTTCACAATTCTCAGTGTCTCTTGGTCGACTGCAACTCCTCTGAATCCCCGGGGAGGGTCAAACGTAATTGAGACGTACAGATCTGTGTGTGTTACAGGCGTTTATGATGCAGCGACACGACTCTGAGCAACCGAACCCACAACACCCGTCACATTCAACTCCCTGTGCAATGTCCCCCGGTCAGAACTGTACCGCGCGCTGCATCACACAATCTACTCGCCACAGATCAACACTGCAATTTGATATTTGGTGCAAAATACTGCAAATTGAGCAAACACGCCCAATCAAATCAAACAGTGACACCGTTTCCCCCACCCCACCTCTTTGTGTTTTTACGTTTTTCAAATAATTTCAGGAATGTGTGTGTGTGCGTGTGTGTTGTGGGGTGTGTGTGGCATGCGTATCGGTTGTCATGTTTCTGAGTGCATTGCGTGCTTTGTTTACAACTGGGCAATTGAATGCTCCTCAGTGATCAAGGCGGCAATTATACGGCTAATTTAGCAGACAAATTCTGTTGCTACTGCTATCAGATCTACTCTCTGGGGATCCAGCGTCCACGTTGGGGGAGACCAAATATGTGCGGCGAACTAATTCCAGCAGCTGGCTTCAGTCGCATGATGGGTATGTTGCATTGGACACGAGCATCTGTGAACTGACGGTACGAGTATCTTCTGTTCTGTGTCTTCTTCAAATCAAGGTAAAGCTGCCAAAAAGCCAAGCTTTGCTTCTGTTCTCGTCCGCTTCCACAAATGACCAATCGATCTGCATCATTCAGTTCCAACGTGCATCATTTATGCAGCTGCACGAACCACGGATCAAACCCCCTGAATTCAAAACACTGCGACCACGCAACAAGCACCGACAAGCCTTTCGAAATCCGGAGCCGATGAAACCGGGTTGAATCACTTTGAAATGTTGGGCTTTTTGCGATATTACGAGGGGCGTACCAAGTGAATGTTTCGCGGCGGCGTAAAAAATAGAAGGAGGCATTTTTTTGATGCGGTTTTTTTGTACCCATGAAAGTATGAGTCATGCCAACATACATGCCAACGGGGAACAAAATGCCAACCAACATGCCAAAACTACATTGATCCATGGTTTCAGGACAGATGTTCATGCGGTGAAGTCAATGGGGTTTTGTAGGCAACCTACGATTCTTCTTTGTGGAACAAGGCACTTTTTGAACAGTCAGTCGCCAACACAGAGTCAACACAGAAATGCAGAGGGCTCTGCCAACATCACTGAACAAGAACTAACAGTGTCTTGAATGGAACAAAATGAGCTGAACATTCAGCCAAACAGAGGGATCAGTCCATGGGCGTGTCCGGCCTGTTGATCGTTGTGCTCATGCCTGCTGCGGCTGCACAACAGGGTTGTCAGCTCTCAGCTTGCTTTCTCAGGCCCTCGAAGTATCCGCCTTGTTGCTGCACACAAAGTCTCCAACGCCTGGGCAAGTCCAGGATCACGGCTCGATACTCATGAACCGGGATTTGGTGCAACACACGATCAACTTCATCCTTCAGCGCATCAATGTTCGGAAATCTGTGACCACACAATTCTTTCTTGAGGGGAGGAAACAAAAAATAGTCGCATGGCAATATGTCCAGCGAATAGGGAGGATGCTCCAACATTGTCACACCTGTGGCCCGGAGATGAGCACATGTGTGAAGCACACGGTGGGGTCCGGCGTTATCATGGAGGAGAATCATAGCCCACTCTCATCCAAAACCCGCTTGCCACATTCCTGGTTGTTTCTTGCACAGTTTTTCTTGCAGGCGACCAAGGATTCGAGTGTAGGAGTACCTATTCACCGACCTCTGTGTGTACTCGTGATGGATGCATGCCGTGTCATCGAAGAAGGCAGTCAGCATGACCTTCTTAGTTGACCTCCCACAGAGCGCTTTCATCGGGCATTGGTGTTGGGGGCTGATCCACACCATGTTGTGCTGCTTGACATTCGGCTCGTAACAGTGTACCCAGCTTTCATCACCAGTGATGAGGTTTCTCAGCAGTAGTGGTTCATCTGCAAGGCGCTGCAGGTTGTTTTGGCAGGCTTGGAGGTGTCGTTGCTTTTGCTCATTGGTGAGGATCTTAGGCACGAACCGGGAGGCGATTTTGTGCAGCTTGAGTTCTTTGGTGATGATGCAATGAGTTGTCCCAACACTGACACCACAAAGGACTGACAGCTCTCTGATGGAGTGCCTGGAATCTTCTCCAAGGTGGTGTCGGACACTGTTGATTTTCCTTTGCATGCGGGCAAACCTTGGGCAACCTGGGTGGGCCTTGTCCAGACAGGACAATTGAGGATTAGCCTGAAACTTTCGCACCCAGTTGCGCACAGAGGCCTGACACAAGGTATGAACACCATGCACTCGCCTTAGCCTCCACCAAATGTCGATCAGCCGCATGTTCTGAGCTGTCATGAATTTGATGACAATCCTCTGGTCAGTCTTGCCTTGCTTGCCAGACCAGAAAATGCGCTCCATTGCACTTCTGAACACAATAGCCACACAGTCAAACAATGTGCAAGACACCACAAGGACTCACAATGCACCCCTGCACTCCACACACACTGTCCTCTGAGCGCAATCGCTCTCGCTACACAAATGCCCATTGACATCACTGGTCAACTGCGCGACCGCAGCACAAAGCCCAAATTTACTCAGAGAGCACTCAACACAGGGTCCTCAAACTCTGCAGTCACACACCTCACTGTACTCACCATCCATCCCAAAAAATGAAGAAAACTGAAAAAAATCTGGAAGGTGTGAAAAACCGGAGCGAGACATTCACTTGGTACGCCCCTCGTATCATCAATGAGAAAATGTTTGCAGAACTCTGAATGTCCTCGGGATATTTTATAACGCTCACGCTCTTGCATGTCGACAATCGTAAAATCTCCAAGAAACAACCATGAGATCCAAATCTCAAGCGTCAAGGACAGAAACAGGGTTGTCTGAAGAGGCTGAAGGAATTTCTCAGCTATTACTGAGGATTAGCATGTTATGATGCAAATGTCTGTCAACAGCCACCAAGGAGTCCAGGGTCAAAGACTTGTTCAAAACATACCCCGCAGCTCATTTATCCCCCGACTGCTGATACTGGAGATAGGGGAAATTTTCACTTCAAAGCGATTTGGTTCCCTTGCGAATTTCATGAGACGAAATACCCTGAAGGGATTTTGAACAAGAAACAATGGCCGCAACAAGGAGCGCGCACAGCGCGACACAAAACAGCTGAAAAACATTGTGAACCAGAAAAAAGAGAAACTAACATGACCAGGCTGGAGACCAGTCACTTTCGCAACCTTTGTCTGTACTCGTGCGTACCGCTGAACGAACCATTGAAATTGAAATTGAGTTGTACGAGTATCTGTCGGGAGACCCTCGCACGACTACGTTTCAGTTTTCCACTTTTCTTCGTTTTGCATCCGAGTTTCATTTTCAGTTTTGATGCGTGAAAACAACCCGAATGGTTGTTGCTTCGCTCCTGACAGCAGAAGCGCAGCACATTTCCCCATAAAAGGACAAACGAGCGTTTTTACCACAGCAGCTCCTAAATCACATCAAGTTGCATTCCCTGCCCCCATATTGGATCATACATCTGCAGAACAACGACGACCTGCGATTTTATCACCTTCGTTTGTCAGGTTGAAAGCTGCTACTTTGCGCCAGTAAATTAAGAAAGAATCACACTTTCATTTCCGTTTCAGAGAACCCCGGATTTTTTTGGCAATTGTGGGTTTGGGGTGACCCTCCGATTGCACCCCCCCTGCCAGGTCTGATGAAGACTTCATGAACTGAAGTTGGAGACGCCACCTCCCTTCTGGATCCATACGCAGCGCAATTCTGTTCCGTTTTGGGCATCAAGCAGAACTTTGTTGACACGAACAAATACTGGCACTGTGCATCGACTGAGGTACGAGTGTTTGGGTTGTCATTCTTTTCAGGGTCAACCCACGCAGTTATGAATGCACAAGCATGAAATTTCAATTGTTGAGACGACAACAGGATAAGGTTTTGGAATTCAGACTTCCCACCAGAGGATTCACCCTTCTTTGATCAAATCCAGAATCCGCCCCTGTCCCCTCTCCACGTGAACGTGTTGAGAACGTCTGGCTAGATTCGCAACACAATTCACGGCTCCTGTCGACTCAGGGTTGAGTGACGGCTGCTTGAAAGCCACTTCGCATCGCATTCTGCGGAGACGTTCCCAACTCTCGAGATGATGGAGCAAACACACCTGGGTGAACAGAAGGTTGTGTGCGACTCTGAGAAGAATGCATTGTGGTCGCGAGAGGCACACAGAGGCCTTGGTTCCGCGATGCAGGCTCGCAGAATTTCAGATTGGTGGTGCAGGGTTTGTCAACAGGCGTGCGTATTCCTGGGACGTAACTGCACAAATTGCTTACTTTTCAACTTGGCAAAACCGAGAATGAAGACCACACCTCATTTCGTTAGACTTCGCGTTCAACTGATGCTTTTCTTCGTCATGTTCACTTCAACAGCAAACACACCTGTTGATTGCCTTTCGTCCAAAATACTCGAGATGCCTTGAACTGAATGAGAGCAATAGCTTCCCACAGTGTCTCACTCTAAAAGCTAATTGCTGGTCGGCAATTACACGAACATGCACCACACACAAATTGAGCAAACAGCCTTTCTGTGTCAATGAAACCAATTCGGCTCCAGTCACATTTGTCCCAAGGGCAGCGCATTCGACACCCAAACTGAATGGTGTTTGTGTCCCACTTCGTCACGAGATGCACCTGAATGGCCAGGTTGGGCCTGAATATTGCAAGAAAATGTGTGTTTTGCTGTTGAAAATGAATGCAGGCAAAGGCAGGAACTTGCAGATGAGGAGGTCGGCTGCTCACGTGGAGTCTCAACGAGTTCTTCATGATCAAAGCAGGGTGACACCTGGTCAGATGACCACACACACACACACACACACACACACACAGAGACAGAGAGAGACAGAGAGACAGACACAGAGAGAAGACACAGAGAGAGAGACAGAGAGAGAGACAGAGAGAGATAGGGAGAGAGGACCCTCTCAATTTTGCCATTGTGGCATCATTTCAACCAAACGTTCGTTTTTCAGCACCCCCCCCCCCATACACACACACACACCGCCCCAAGTGCAGGTGTTTTGTGCACAGGGAAATTTTGAGATCCAAGGAGATGCATTTGTTGCTCTGATGGTGTTTTTTGTCAAATTGACACCGTTTCTATCCAGGTTGACAAGCTCAGCAGAAAGTTGTTCAAACAATCAAGTGTGTGTAATTTCAAACCACTTATTGACGTGCATGTTCTCAACACCACGTCAGTGTTTTGCAATTTCCGACTCACTTCACACACCGTGGCAGGTAAAGAAACTCAGGGGCCACAGGTACAGTGCACCAGAATACGAGCGTATCGGGAGCAAAAACCAAAACGAAATTGGCTGCGGCACATCTATCTCTAACTCACCTGCTGAAAACGAAATGGAATCCAGTACTTTCCAACAGAGAAACCAATCCGGCAGTAAAATCCAAAATGATGAACTCAATGCACTGACGAAGCTGAGTGTTCAAGCACGTTGTTGCATTGTCCTGTGCGCACGTTTTGTTCCTGGTGCTGTTGTTCAGAAGACACAAAGACTCCTTTCACAACAAAGCGAAGAAAAATGATGCTAAGTTCCAGGGTTATGCTCAAATGTTTTTCAACACGAAACTTCACCACAAATGGCCAAATGTGGCTCCAATAGACAAGAGGCAGAGTTGCCAATCAGGATGCGTGCTCAAGCGGAAAGCGGAGAAAAGTTTCCGCTGCCCTGCATGCAACGACAACACCACCGCCTCGCATGTCGAACTGACGGAGTCCGCACCGTGCCAAGTCACTGTGCGGGAGGGAAGAGGCTGCAGACAGTCAGGCTGTCGATTCGGAACCGCCGTAAGCAGTACGATCGTTTTCTTTGAAGCTCCTCTTTCACAAAGTCGCAAAATGTTTTTTCCATTTGTGAAATTTTGTAAAGATTATCTTCATTGCATTCTTCTCTGATTCCATTTCATCGTTCAATTTGAGGTGGACTTCAGCTGAAGTGGTCCACCTCTGTATCAATTTCTCCAAGAGATTTCCTCCAACGTTCTTTGTGGTCCAGTTTCAGACTTCAATTCCACAAGTTCAAAGCTCCAGACAATCCAGCTGTCTTCCTGATGAAGTGACACCAGCCTCCCCACCCTGACTGCATCGCGGTGTTTCAGGTCTAGACAATTGGAGCGGCTCTGTTCGCGGATGTTGAGAGGCTCCGGGGAGCAGCACCTCGTCCTATCCGAGCTAATCGCTTGTGAAGGTGTGAGCGACAGGCTCGAGTTGAGCTGCCTGCAGGGAGGGGGCAGATCCAGGGCTGGGCCCGGCGGTCTATGACGAGCCAGATGAGGATTCCGGACACGGAGAATTAAGACTCAGATTCGTTGATGAGTGTGCCAGGCAGTGGTGGTTCCGTTTGTCGAATGTGTGAGGCACTGACGGCTGTTCTTTGATTCAACATACCGCAGAACAAGCGAGTTAGCAAACCTTGTGGAATTGTTTTTCTGCGCAAAACAAGAAGGACAAAGCCAATCTTGGGCTTCCAGTTGTCAAAATTGCCTTTTCGGACTTGTCCTGCAGAAACCAACCTCTGTACAATTGCTGCTTCGAATTTGTCTCACAGAAACCAATCCTCCGCACAAGACACTTCTGACTGGTTTGCGCGGACCCCGTTGCCCGGATCCGCTTCAGGGAGGGTCAGTAAAAGCGTTATCACGCGATCGTGTGGCCACCCACCTGTTCCGGCGGTGTACCTCAATCTACTCACTTACACGCGCGGTGCCAGGTGGGTGGCAGGGGCGGATCATAGAGAGTACACGAGGTGGGGGGGGGGGTCGGGAACCACCAAAAGATGCACGGGTTCAGCTGTGAATCGCTCGGCACCACACGTGTTGCAATTGACTCGGTGGACGTTTTCCCCTCATCCCGGGCAGCAACACCTGGATCCACCCTCAATGGCTCCAGTTACTCACCGTATGCGTTTCTGAACCTTTGACTTATGCACTGATACTCAACAATGGACCTCCCACTGAATTGCACCAAATACCAAGAGACTCGAATGCTGCATATCAGGCGTTTAAAGCAACAGGTGCTCAATACATTTTACATGAGGCTTTGCAACTGAGCCAGGTGAACTTTCTCTCATTGCCTGCAAATAAATTGTGCACTTTGCAGTGTGTTGTTGAAAAGTCAACGCAGCTTCCGCCAATGCAGACCAAATCCTTCTGTTGCGCTGGATTCACCTGCAATTTCCTCCTCTTTGATGCTTTTGACACTTCAACAGCGTCATGAAGTAAATGTGAGCGAACACGCATAATTGTACTGTACTCATAAATGCAAGCCGCCCCCTTGGTGCACATCTCTCATCATTGAATGGACATTGTCTTCTGGTTCTCGTCAAGTACCGAGTGCTCGCCAATGCTCGGTGTTGGGACAAAAGGACAAGCTGCAGTCCATCACCAGTCCTGCTGAGATGAGTTGGTATCGAACCGCACCAGGTCAAGTGACGTGGTTTCTGGTTCTGTTTGTTCAGCCCGTCAGAGCGGACGTTGCTGAACTTCGCTGAACCCTTCAGACACCCTGATTCAAGAGGTTTTATGTTGAGTTGGAGCCGCACACTCTAAAGGCCACACACCGGACCTTTCACTCTATCCTGTCACTCCACAGGTTGCACACATTGTGCAGGTCACACCCTGCAAACACGCACCTGTCGGAGAGCACTCGTGTTTACACCGGGTAAACCCGCTGGTTACACAGCGTCCCGACACCCAGCCGCGTTTACTATTCAGGGCTCGACTTACAAAAACAATAGACAACCGATCCAGTGCAGAAAACAAACCCTGCGAGGGGGTGGGATCCCCGGGGTGAGGACTAATGCAATGAAACGCACATCAACAAACCCAAATCTGTTGCAATTGATTGCTGTCTGAGTTGTTGAATTTGTGGTTCTGGGCTTGGTGGGTGTGGCATTCAACAACGCAGTGTCCGTGGTGCGTGGGTACTGGACCCTCAACGTGGCTTGACAAGCGCCACTAAATTCACCCATCTGCTTGTGAGTTGTCAGTAACAGATGTTCAGGTGGAACTCTTCAGTTGGACAGAAGCTTCCCACCGACAGGTCACGATGATGTCGCTTCGTGAGATGTCAAACTGGGAACGACCCCACAGCTTGAGTGAAGAGGAATGCCCCGCGGCCAAATGAAAAAGCACGTGTGGAGGCATTGGCGTTCTGCGTGAGCAACACTGCTGCCGCGGGCTTGTGTGTGTGTGTGTGTGTGTGTGTGTGTGTGTGTGTGTGTGTGTGTGTGTACGTGCGTGCGTGCGTGCGTGATGTGGGAAGGCTTGCCTGCGTGCGTACGCGCACGCGTGTCCGTGCGTGTGTGTATGTGCCTGCATGTATGTGTGTGTGAGCACTTCAATATGCACACTGTCTGAGTACAGCTCCTGTCGCAGCAAGGAAAACGCATCAAGCGCAGGGAGACGCCAATTCTTCACCCTAAACGTCCGGCGCAGTGGCGCAGCGGCGCTGCGATTGTCAATTTCACGCAAATTAATGGTGACAGGGCAAACAAATCAAAAGCAGCACAGAGCCAGGTTCATTAGCTACTCGTCGTGGATCTGTTCTGTTGCCAGCAAATCCGTGTGAAAAAATACACAGAAGCGTTTGTGCAGATTATCCAACAAAAGAACACAGGAGAAATTTGAGTGTGCATGCAACGAAATATTTGACTTTGATTTGTGTTGTTTTGTTCCAAAGTCTCAACAACCTTCCAAAAAAGTTGGTTGTTTCCTTCTCTTTCGAGAACATTTTGAGAAAAGCTACAAGCAACCAAATACCAACCAACTCCAGACTGCTGCATCGACTCTAAATATTCCCACCCCCTTATCACGAGCTGTGTTGGGTGGTGAAAATACAAAGTGCACTTTTGATAGAGGGAAAGTTCACTTTTCAGCAGCTCCAGACCACTTCTATCGGCAGAAACAAAGCGGGGCTGGGTAAACAGGGACCGCAACGTGCGGCACCGGAGGCACAACGTGTTCGCTCCCACAGACATTTCCTCGACATTTCCGCTTCTTCAACACCAACAGAGACGACAAGTCACGACTAAGATTCCAGATCTGGTGGTGCAGACTTCTTCTTGAAGTTACAAAGCAATGAGCTCGAAATAAGCTCTGTACAACCAGCGTGTTGTTTGGGCTGACCCAAAGAACCCGATCGACTTCGCCAGAGTTGACCACCTGATTCCTGGGACACGCATGTATGAAAAGTGGAGTGTCGGACAAAATTTACAGGCGCTTGTTTGTACCTGGGCAAAACCAAACTCGGCCGGATCACTCCACCTTCTACTCAATTCTGCAAAGAATCCACTGACTTGGCCACGATCACAGTTTGGTTCGGTTTGACACACAATTTGTCCAGGGAATCTGCAACATTGTGCTTCAAAAGCACGAATTCTGGGTCCGTCTCCCGCAGATCCAGTTTTCAGCAATGTGTACACAGGCATTGTAAGGGAGTTAGTGGATCAATGGGGATGTACCGGGCGCGATACACAGTGCGTTATCTGCCCTGGATCTCCTCCCGGGTCCAAACAGGATGCGTGAGGCAGGTCACCTGTGTGGACAACAACCTGGATCCAGGGCACGTGTTTTCACCTTCAGTCACAATTTACTTCATCCTGTGCTAGTTGTGGTGAGACTTCCGCCAAAAGGTCTCTGCCGAATCATCCGATGCAGGATGTCCGATTCAGATCAAGAAGACATCCAGTGCAACAGGCAAATATCTCCAGTTTCAAACCAGTATCTGTCCTGGATCTGCCTGTGTGTTGTTTCCGAAGAATCTGAATTGTACTGGCACAAAACTGCACGAAGTGATGAAAGCGTTGTTGCGCTTGGGTCTTCGTGTTTCATCGAAGGTTTGGGCCAGTAAGTTGTCATCGTGAATGATTTCTGAATGTCAAAAAAGTTACCTGACGAACGTTTGCCAACGCAGCTTCAAGCTGTGTACACTGCTTGTGGAGAAAAAAAAAGCACCACTTTGTCTTTTCTCTGTTGTCCTGCTGTTCACATGCAGAGATCAAAGTTGATTGACTCAGGTACAGATCCAGGGGTTGGAGGCCTCTCTAGGGGTGAGGGTCCTCTCCCCTCTGTTGGTGCTCGGATCAGATACTGGTCCCGTCTCTGCGTCGACCCCGTTCACACCTCATTAATCAGTGAGCAGCAGTTGCGTCAGATAAACAGCGACACGAGCACCTCGCCAGCCGCTCGGCATTAATCCACTTCACACCGGCCAGGTGGAAGCTTCGGCCGCGGATTCAGGGGTCGGGACTCTCCCTCGGTTTGGCGAATTTTCTCAGCCGATCAACTTTCTGACAAAAGTCGGTGTTGTTCACAAGTGCCTTTTCGTGAGGTCGGGGGGGAGGTCTGGCTTCGCGATTCTGAGCTGCCCCATGCCTTCTTCACTCTCTCCTGTACCTTCTGAATACCAGAACAAACAGAACGACCCCGAGGAAACGCCAGGTGAAACACTAGAACCACAATCACATTTTAAAATTGTACCACCCAAAATCATAAATGATACTCCCAGTTTCATCACAAGCAAAGACAGGAAACCAAAGGAACTTCCACCTTGGGTTTCACACTGTCAACAGGGTTTGTACAATTGAATCCACCTCAGGTCTTCAGATGAGAAATATGCACCATTTTCTATTTCGCACAAAACTGTGAATTTGAGTGCAAATTTTTGAGATATCTTGATGTACCTGGCCTTGTCTTCTTGTCTCAGTGGGTGGGCATTCCACACACTTGTGGGCTTTTCTCTGCTCTTTTCCTGGTTTTGCTTCTTATCAAAACGTGTATTGTTCTTTTTTCTCGCGTATAACGGGAAAACATCACCCTCAAGTCCACACAAACAGGGAGCAAAGAAAACGATCCAGACAATCAGTTCTCATACACAGATAGGTTTATCGAGCTCGAAACCTGCCTTAACCCACCGCTGCGTTATACGCATTTATGCCTGCCTGCAAAATTTCAGAAATCGCTGAAAAAGACACCAAGAACCTGACCCCCGGTGTGGTGACAGAGGTGTGAAGCCTCACAAGCCTCACAGTGTCACGCTTTACGCGCGTTGTTCGCCCAACTTATGCAGGTTCGTCAGTTCAAATCCACTTGAATTCGCAACACGGTTTTAACCTGTATAATCAGTAGAAAACCAGCAGCATCCCGATACATCTATCTACCGTGAGGTGCAGAGCAGTAGCTGATCTTACCTGTTCCCATCGAATGAAGACATCAAGTGAACTGAGGAGAACGAAGCTGGGGCCGCAGCCAACTTTCCTCACTCTTTATCAAACATCAATCGAGGGATGCAAACTGTGCTGCAGGCACAGCAGTCCGTGTTGAGCATTCAAAGGTGCGTCTGCTGGTGTTTTGGACAATTTTGAACAAGCCTTGTATTGAACGAAGTGACCTTGGTGTACGTGCACGTTCACAGATGAAGCTTGGTATCACATACATGTACACGCGTGGGTACATTCGTAAAGACACACACACCTGCAGTCACGGGAGTTTGCGAATACAATGGCAGTTCCGCCCTTTTCCGAAGATTCCTCTCACCTGTATTCCTGGTTGAATCTCCCGAATGAAGCGAAGCAAAAAACGTTCCCTCTCAGCAAAGGGTTACACCAACGTAATTTGAAACACACATCACAGCAGAACACGAAGTGTCACCTTCACTTCAGCTCAGCTCCCGCTCACCTACCTGTGAACATTCTGAATTCAAGCTTTACTGTGCAACCGTCTGACTGCATAGACCCAGGACGCAGTGTGAATTCTTGCAAATCTGACACTGGAGCGAATGCATGCGTATGCATGTGCGGAAAACAAGGAGAACTGCAGGTGGTCCCACATTGCAGCGCACAGATGGCACGCCTCAAATCGTGAGCACACCAAAATGTGTGCGAGTGCGAGCTCGTCCAGAACCCAGCCGCCATGATCTGTAAAGTTTTACTTGCAACACGTTGTGGTGAAAAGGGACGATCAAAATTTGTCTTGCTTCCACGGGAGACACTTGGCATCAGCATTCAGCAAAAGAGAAGGAACCACCACCACTGACACCCACGCACACACACGCACACCACACCACGCACACACACGCACACGCACACACCATACACCACAATAAAAGCCACATTTTGCGCGATCACTTCTCAGTCCATCAACTCCACTGTATTCACCGCGACACATGTTTTTCCACTCGTGTTGCATCAAAACAAAGTGGACACGCCGCAAGCAGGCTCTTTTTGTCAAAGACACAAAACCTCATGCTGAACTGTCCGTGTGTGGATCCATCTCTGCATTGGGCCTGGCGCGCACGAGTTACCATGGCTGTTCTTTGCGTCTTCCGTCGTGCAAAGAGAAATCCACCCATACCAGCCACCTCTCAAGTGATTCGGTGTTTTTCTTCGATGAAACACCAACTGGCCTGAAAATCCAGACAGATTTTGTCATCTTGTTCGGCTTCTTCCTGTAAATTGGTGCCAGTTTCCTGAGGCCTGGATCAGCCCCTACGAGGACACAAAGGCCACCCTGGATCCAAAACCAGCACGATAGCCTCAGCCTCCTGCTCAGTACGTGACCCACAGATTTATGACATGACCGCGAGCGGGTCAGCCAGTGACGGCCAAGCGGAGGCGGGGGGGAGCAGGGGGTCTTTGCCTGATCCGTCTTTTTCTCCTGGAACATGTCACCTTCTGAATCCACCACAGACACAATAAAACTTGCGTGATTGCTCCCTGTTGGTGATAATACAAACAAATGTGATGAAAGGAATTTGTGTTTGACAACATCGGGACATAATGTGGCGGCAATAACCCGTGGCAGATCCCCCACACTGTGCACGCATGAGGGTGGATCCGCTGCATCACAGAAGTAAATCATTTGAAGTCAAGGCCAGGTTTTTCGTTGAGAGAGAGAGAGAGAGAGAGAGAGAGAGAGAGAGAGAGAGAGAGAGAGCAAATCGTGCACCTCACCTTGGAGCTACACGTCTTGAACTCAGATGACATCACACGAAACTTTCATGGCAAATCCAGACCACTAACGCACCGGAGCAATTCTCCATCTGTTCCCGCAACCACCAGCTGCATAAAGGTCACCTAAATCTCGCAAAACTCGACGACTCTCATGACAAACGAGAAATTCACACACAAGATTTTTTTTCTCCAGAGCAAGGCATTGGCTCCAAAAAGTGTCTGTTTTTGTGCTTTGGAAATTTCGCTTGCGATCTCGACTGGTTCTGCCCGGAATCTTGTCTTCTCCATCTGGCTACAGCCTCACCTCGTTGTAAACACACCACCGATCTGTTCCGCCCTGTCAGACCAGAGATAAGAGAAAAAGAATTGCAGTAACAAGCAAATCGAGGAGAGGTCGGTCATTCGCTATCAATTCTGATTCCTGTCAATTGCCCCGGTAACCCAAACCAATGTCTGGTATTCCCGGAGGCGGACTCGCTAAATCCAGTGTGGAGCGCATCGGAAGCTCAGCAACAAGAGACTCACCGAACACACACAAGAAGTTGAGCAGAACTTAAAAGCTTTTGCTTTCCAGAAAGAAATTGACGCGTGATCAAAGTTTGAGAGGCATTCAGTCAATGACAAGTGACATGTTCCAAGAATTCTGTTCAGACAGGGTTGCACTTGCAGAAACAGAAACAGGGTTTGAAAGGGTTCAACCAGAGTCCGACGGGCTGAGCAAAAGTTGACCAAAACAATTTGAACGAAAACCAAGGGGAAAATGTCCGTCTGCTCTCTCAGGAAGAAAAACACGCGAAAGTTGCGAAATACAAGAATAGGATCTTTTCAACCAGAGAGCCAGGCCCCAAAACAAGAGTAATACCGACGTATCAACGTCATCGTCATTTGGTCCAGGAAACATCCAAATGTTCTGCATGTAAGTCTTGCTGAACGCAAACGTTCTCGACTGGGACTGGGTCGGAACTCACGAGAAGTTCTTCAGTTCTGCCGTTCAGCGTGCATCACCATCACCAGCGTGTGAACCAGCTTCTCCGCAGTTTGCTGTTTGCAGCTTCTCTGTGATACAAGTGCGATCATCGCAAACAACACAAACAAAACAACCGCTGACCCACAGAGAGGGGAGTCAGATGCACCTATGTAAACTATTCTTGTTGTGGGGTTGTGAGATCCTCGCTCCAGCGACCAAGTTTTTCCGTCATTCGTTTCTTCGTTGAGGTTTGCACATTTCAATCATTGCATCCTGGTTCAGAGTCCAAAGGTCCAGGATGACGTGAAGGAAGTTCTTGACCCGATTTGTTGTCGTAAAACGGGAAACTGCTGACTCCGGGAAAACGCCTCAACGTTTTGCGACGCGTCCAAAGGAGAGAAAATGGCTCAGTTCAGTGGATTGGTTTTCTTGGTCTGCACGGGTAAGGAATTTCCTGCATGGTTGTTTGTGTGACGACATTTCTTGTACAGCTCGAAATTTAGGGGGCGGGGATGTGACAAATCCAGGGGCCCAAAATCAATGCCGACACCACTCGGACAGCGGAGCGAGCGATCAGAGTTGGCCCCAAGGGGAACTGCAACTTTGGTGCACGAGAGGGTACGGCGAGGAAGGAATTTGTGAGAGGGCGAGGAGTCCGGGGGCGAATCTTCTGGATGCTGCAGTACAGGCCTGTGGATTCCACTTGTTGCTGAAGGCTTCCTGCGATCTTCTGCGTTTGAGTAAATCTTGCCTGCATGTCACACAGATGTGAATGTCTGTTGACAAGCATGCGTGGATGCGTGCGTGTGGTTCTGGTTTTGGTGCTCCATTGTGTACACAAAAGCATACGTTCGGCTTCCAGCCATTTGACTTGAGACCAAAGATCTCTTGTACCAGGAAATCCCCATTCTATTTATTTTTGTTGAACTGACAAACATCCCATGCGTCAAGATCATCACGATAGTGTAATGTGGCAACAGAGTTATCGCACGGAGCACGCAACTTTTGGACTTTGGACGTTGTGTTTGGCACGAACAGCGATAGTTCGGAAACAGAGACGGAAATGGTCATGACACACCGTCAAGTTGCTGATTTCGAAACGAGTACGAATTCAACCTGTAACCAGCAAGGTCTTCTTTTGTGCGGAGAAGTTTGTTGCGGCGTGTTTCCTTTCTGACCTTCCAAACCAAAGAGATTTTCTCAGGATCAACCGGCACCTGTTCGGCTGCAAATGTTGCCACAGGCGTGTTCGGAAGGGTGATGACAGATCGTATCACCACTGCACGCTTCTGCCCAAGTCTGAATCCAGGACTTGGTCGAACAGAGCCCAAAGTCCCCCTGGGGTGGGAGTGGGGTGGGTGAGGGCCTGATGCGCAAAAATAATGATTGGGAGGGGGAATCAGGGTCTCCCCAGCCACCGGGACGCGATTCTGCATGCAGGACCACCACAAAGAGTTCGACAGGTTGAGGCCAGCAAGGCACGTCTTTCGTCTCCGAAAATGGGGAAAGAGGGACATTCGGAGAGAATGTTCCACAAAAGATTGAATAAATCCTCCATTCTGGGAAGAAATTTGTTGATACAAAAAACTGCTTGACTGTTTGATTCCCGTTGCAGGTGTCTTGATTGGCACGGTCAGCAGTTGCTCTCAAAGCCAAGTGAGTCACTCGTGTTGTTCTTCTCATCCTCACGCCCAGCGCGCTCATTGGGGCCAGGGCTTCCGAATCCAGAATCTCTGTTTTGCAGGCACTTTGTGTCTGTTGGACAAAACCGAATTGTGACTTCGACCCGAGTTTCACATGTTCAGACTGTTCCCCAAGGTTGTGCTTCATCCCTTTTATTCTTTTCAGATGCAAGTGTGCGAGCAGGCGTTCTTCGTGTCGGCGGGGCTGACGCAGGAGCAGCTGGAGACCGGGAGTCTCTCCGGGGTCGGGGTCACTCGAGAACTGCTCACTCGCCTGTGCCAGTTCGTTTCTCCTGGTTCCTTCGAGAAACATGTCCTAGTTTTCCTTTCTGTCGGACAGCCTCAATGGACCTTTGTTTTTGCAGGGCCCAGAAGGTGTTTGACCAGTGCCTGAAACCCTTCGAGGCCAACTGTTCAATGGAGCAAATGATCTTCTTCGAGGTCATAGACTCGCTCTACGATTACATCTGCAATCAAAGTTTCGAAGGTGCGAAAATCCGTACCGTTTGTGAGCTTCAGGGGTGCTTTCAAAGAGATGCCAAAGCTTTCAGAATTGGTGGTTCTTTCATTTCTTTTCAGCCCATGTGAAGCATTCGCCGTGTTTTTCGGACGCCGACAAACAACCTGGAATGCGCGAGTGCACAGACAACATGACGGCCAAGATGAGGGTGCCCGGCGCGAGCAGTGTCCAGCTGTGTCAGTGAGTGAAATATTCTCATTGAGAAAAACGTGCGGAGATCTCAAGACTGGAGTGGGAGCCTCAACGGCTGAACCCATTGTGTCGAGACGGCAATGAATCAAGAACAGAGCGAGGTGGTGTGCTTGAGAAGAACGGATTCGCAAAGGGGAACGCGATGATTGGGGACCGGAGTGCAACGTCTCGGCGTCCGAACTTTGGTGCGAGGGACTGCCATGGCCAAAAGCTACGAGGTTGAGTCAACAAATTCGTGGATTACCATGGTTGGTACCTCGGCAGTGTTGACCTGCATTTAACACAGTTCTTGCGCAATGACCAACACAGACAATGACTCGGTCCTTGCAGTCCGTAGTCTGCAAGTGCATGGTGCTGACAGCTCTGAGTGCAGACAGAGCAGTTCCAACCATGATAATCCACGAATTTGCTGACTCAACCTCGTATTTTCTGACGTGTTACTTGACTTTCGGTTGGAACACTACACATTGCCTCTGGGTATGACGTATTCTGTTGTGTGTTTTGTTTCCCCGTCTGGTCGTGTCTGAACTGCTGGAACTTTGGTTCACGGTGCAGCTGAAATCAAAGAGCCTCGGTTCTCATGGTGTGGGTCAACGTCTGCAAATTTCCTGATGTGTGCGTTCAAGAACACAGACCAGTCTCCAGCAGAGGCATCTGAACATTCCACAACAATGTTCTTGAATCAAAATTGTTACAAGGGACAGCTGAGATCCACGCTCAGGTCCTTTGTGAACCCGACGTGCTTCTTGCAGGGCTATGAACGAGGGTATGCACTGCACCGTCGGGCTGTTCTGGGGCCGGTGTGGGGAGGACGCCCTGCAGCACATGCATGACGTCATCATCGCCATGCTGAAACCGACCGCCAAACTCATCCGCTGTCAGCTCGGTGAGTGCTTTCGCAGTGGTACAGAGTGACCCCAGTAGGACCCACCCAAATATGGGTGCAGGGCCCGTTGTTGCAGGTCCAACCTGAAATGGCCAAACACCCCCCGAAAGTGCTACTTAGAGCCGGTTTTAGTTCTTGGCAACTTCAGGTGGGACTTGAAATCGCCAGACACCTGTGTCTGATGGTTTCGGGTTCTTGCCATTTCATAAAAAGTCAGGTCAGCAGCCACATTAGGCTCGGAGTAAAAGTTTGCGAAGGCGAGAGCGCCGTCCGCAACAGAAAAGTCGCCATTGAGAAAGTGAAGAACGTGGGTTGACGTAAATGGCAAAGTTGTTCGGAATGTGAGCGATTGAGTCTGTCGTTCCTCATGTGTGAACCCCAAACTCGGCAGATCCGGATATTCAGCCTCCCGCAACGCCCCCTACCGGCGTCAACGGAACCGCCGACGCCGCCACGCCGACGCCCGCGTCAGTGGTGACCTCCGCGGCGTTGGGCGGCGGCTCAGTGACGATCCTTTCCACAGCCGCCGTCCCGGGATCCGTCGGGGCTCAGGACCAGAAAAGCGCAGGCAAGCAATCCTTTCTAGTGCCCGAAGAAGATTTTCGGACTTGACTTGAAGACGTGTATTTTTTGTGAGGTTGCAGAACACATCAGAAAAAGGGCCATGTTGCTTCCATTGTCCATTTCTTTCCATTTGTTTGCTGGGCATGAACGTCACAGAGGAGATGATTCATTGGGAACCCGACACACGTCTCTTCCGGGAGGGCACCCACCCATATCAACTCTGCCCGATTGAAAACGCACCGTTGGGTGTTTTGCAATTGAGCCCGGTCCATCAGGGCAGAACTTGACCCAAGAATCAGTCCCTGTCCCCAACTGGCGAAGTCAGAACCGATTCGCTTTCAGGCGGGACGCGGTCGGCCTCAGGCACCGTCTTGGGGGTCGTCATCGGACTGATTCTTCTCGCGCTGATCGCCGTCGCCGCTGTGGTCGTCGTCCTGTTGTACAAACGCAAGGTACGTCACATTTCTGCAGATGAACAGAGCAACGGAGTCAGAGAGCGCCGCGAGAACGTTGGGACGTTGGAAGCGACTGAGTTCAAATCACCTCGAGACCCAGGGGCCCGTTCCTTTGTGTGTGGCTCTGCAGTGGAGGCAAAGCACACATTCTTAAAAAAGCGACAGTCCAGCGCAAGACGAAGGTCAAAACTTCTGTGTACTCTTCCTCAGGCTCTTCTCTTACCCTTTGCATTGTTTCAGATTCTCCGCGTGCCCGCAGGGATGTCCTATGGGAGACTGCACAACGCAGCGGAAGCACACAGGACCAGCCGGGCTGTGTAGATGAGTTCCAGGTTCAGTCAGGGTGGAACCAAGCTTTTGAGGTCTGACTGACCGGCGCAGAGTACAACGAGGTGCACTGATAATTCCCAAAACTTCATTTGAAGTAAAGGTCGTGTTGCCTGACAAAGTTGGGGAATTGTTTGGACAACGGACAAGGCTTCTGCTCGTGCAGGGCAGGAAGAGACATCTTCAGGGAGTTGGGAACGGAACGAAATTGTGGCTTCAGTGCAAACGAGTTTTCCAAAACATTTGGTTTTGGGAAGTTGGACCGTTGTTTTCCCGACACGTTGCATGGCAGGGTTCTCACATTGTTCAAAACAAAAGGCGTTTTCACATTGGGTGACGCTCGGTCGTTTTCTGGGTCCACGTCAAAAATTTCATCATTGGCGTCAACGTTAAATTTTGACACCGACGTCAAAAAAGACGACCGGTGCGTCACCATTGTGAAAATCGCTTGTTGAGGAAACACCGCGCAGCGCCCCACCACATTGACTTCAGTCGACTTCAGACGACTTAATAACTTGACCTAAATAGACTCAACACTCGTTGATTCGTGTGCCTTTACTGACCTTGGATGTAAGGAATGTTGAACGCTGTGCGAAATAGTACTCACGATTTGGGTTGAGATGCGCAGCAATCGAGACTCAAATAGTGAGTACAAGTCTTTCACACAGAGTTCCATATTCCTCATACGGTACAGATACTGTTTTTGTTGAGCTGTGGTTCAGAATTTGAGACAGAAAGTGGCAATTGTGTAAGCTCACGTGCTCACTCATTTATGCATGAATGAGTGATAGCACCAGCAGATCGTACGCTTACTGTACCAGTAAGTGTTCTGTCGCGAACCAGTGCCAAGGTGCAGAAATTGTCCTTTTTTCAACACAAAATACGAGTCAATGAACTGTCTCCGAAAATCTTGAAAAGCACTCGTTGTTTAGTTGAGCTGTAAACATGCTGAACTTCGGAGAAACGGTTTTTGGCATGGTGGTTTGTGCGAACATCGTCATGAGTGGCGCAGGGATCTGGATCTACTCAACTCAAATTCGCGCGTCTCGTTTCGAGCTCAATCCGAGCGAGCACAACGCAGAAACTTTCTCAAGATCGGACCTGACGAACAATGGGCTTTTTTACGGTGCTACTCTTCATCATTTTGGGTGAGGATATTTTGACAGGATATTTTTCAAAATCTATTGTGAAAAGTGTTGACGTTTGTTGTCTCGCAACCGGTTTGTCGTGTGATGAAGCAGAGACTGAATCATGATGAAAGTCAGTTTGGTTCATTCGGTACCTGACCAACTTGGATTGTACACCTGATCAAAGGAAGAAATGGAGCTCAAGGTCGGCAAGTGGTCAAAAATGGAAGAAATGAAAACTTCAAAATCCCGTGTCATGCGAAAAATCCCGATTGACACCAAACACTCTTTTCGTTGTTTTCAGGGATTCTGTTTGTTTCGGTAAATTTCGACTGGTTGCATGGACCGGCAGGTATAGGGGCGGATCCAGAATTTGGTCAGGAGGCGGAGGGGGCGATTTCCACTTTGGAATTTTCGCAAAATTTTGGGAGTGAAATTGTTTTTTATCAAAGGTAGGGTGGGAGTTGTTTGGTGTCGGAATGTCATGCCACGCAGGCAAGAAGGGGAGGGTGCGTCTTGACTCTCAGGGTCGGGGGGTTCTTCAATCCGTTGCTCTCCGTGATGCGGCAGGGTGGCGAAGCGCGTTGATGTTGGTATCGTCGCGTATTTTTGTGTACAAAAGCAACCAAACTTGGTTGCATCACCACTTGGGGGGGGGGGGTAAAACCAACTCAAGTTGCTTTCATGAAATAAACACAACTTGGTTGCTTTGCCCCTCTGGTAAAGCAACCAACTTCAGTTGCTTTTGTGAAATCAACACAACCTATAAGTTGCTTTACCCCAAGGCAAACAAACTGAATGAAAATATGGTTAAATTTACCAGTTTATGTACCCATGGGTAAATGAACTGAGTGCATGAATAACAGTTAAATTAAACCAGGAATGGTCCAACTAGGGGTTGGAGTCAAGTGATATTGGTGCCAAATGAATATTCCAGGGGTATTTTAGTGTTGGCTGTGTGAAACTTTGAAAGTTCGGACCCTATTGGCAAATTTATTTGCAAAACAAACACAAAGTTGTATTTGTTTCACAAAACAAAACTCAACTTTGGGGGAGCACCCCCCTGCTGCAAAGAAACACAACTTTGCTTTACCCCCGGGGTAAATAAAAGGACGATTATTGCAGAAGACTTTGATGATACGCCGCTGATTTTCAACTTCAGTCAACTCTCGTTGGAGAGAGACTTCTTCCCCAGTGAGATGTTGCTGCCCAAGCGGTTTTCAGGTGATTTGAGGAGGTTGGACTGTTGAAGGTCGCTCAATTTTGAGCCACCGAAACAGGACAACCGAAACAAGTCACCTCTGGGCAGCGTGTTCAAACAGTACAGTTGTCTCATTGTGAGGATGAATTTCAAATTTGGATCTTTTGGGTCTTTCTGAATTTGTTTGGGTCAAGAATAATGCATGAGCAGTCAAAGGGTTTGAATTTCTTGGGTATTTTGACTGCAAAAAGTATAAATTTTTTGGGGTCATGAAATTTTGGGCTGCACTGCACAAAGTGGGCAATATCTCAGAAAGTCTGAACATTTGATGGAGGATGTTTGATGATGAAATATAGTTTTTTGGTTAGGTATTATCAGACTGGTGTCATTTGTTTCTACGAGGCTGTTTCCACTTCTGAGGAGCGCTGCATGAATGTTGAGTTGGCATGCCAATTTGAACTCGACCGACCTAAATACGAGGGTGCTTTCCTTTCTGCCAGGAACAACATGATCACTGTGTCGACATTTTGCACCCATGATTGACCAATTCTGACTATTTTTGCTCAGTGCCAATTGTCTGGGTCTTTGATGGTGTTGACAAACATGGCAGTCTTCTTTTGTGTC
>JAAUXT010030727.1_pt1 | contig 34410 bp, 27 predicted proteins | sample 7278171 | NCBI WGS metagenome assembly JAAUXT01 (sample SAMN14350112, study PRJNA611818) | marine sediment metagenome | isolation source: surface marine sediment (1.8m) | place: French Polynesia: Moorea | collected 2018-08 | reverse complement strand
CGACTCAGCAGGGAATGCTTCAATTTGCACAACTTTCAGGGATTATACCTATGGTCATTCTGAGTCATTTTGAATTGTCAGAAAGTAGGTCACATGATTTGGCGGCCATCTTGGATTTTTTCTGAAAATGCCATTTCTAGCCACTTTAAAGGCCTGTAGCTTGTTGCTGTTGCATTTCTTGCAACTGTATGTGCCCTTGGAACACTGTATGCCCTTGGAACACTCATTCCTGCCCTAGAAAACGCTTCAATCGGCCTATGTTGAGTTGCGAGCAACATCTATTTTTTTTTTTTTTTTAAATGATCAGTCATGCTCACTGATCATTTTTCCAAAAGTGGGTCCAATGATGTGAGCCACGCCAACAGATGGCACCGAGGTTCTGTAAAACAATGGGAAACCAAATAGAGCGTGTTTATTTGAGTCAATGATACCGGTACTCCCAGGTCGGGACTCTTCCCACCAAGATATGCACCCAGGATACAAATCTCCAGTGTTTCAATGAAACCGTAGGTTCCATTCTGAGAAGACCATTGTCTGCATATGACGACCTTTTAGCAACCCACCAGAAGCAGTTCCAGAGCATGTCTGATAAAGTGAAGGGAAATGAGTCGACAGTTAGTTCACAAATAACTTTGGATGGAATAACGTTTTCAATTTCAAATTCTCACCACTTTGGACGGCCACAAACTTGGACGACTGCAAATGTTTCTTTTTTAGCCGCACATCGGCAAAATTCGAGCAGCAACTAAAGCGATGCCAAACGAGCCGAGCACGGGTCCCAAGAAGAGCTTTTGGTTTTGTGAAGAATGTGGAGCGAGCTTCGGATCGCGCGTGGGGTTGTATTACCACATGCCAAAGCACACCGGTAATTGGAAGTTCAGTTGTAACATGTGCGACAAAAGATTCATCGTATCGTCCAATTACAAGAAACATTTGCAGTCTCACCGAAAACAGCTCGGTTTGGCGACGACAAAGTAAGGCTGTGTTGTGCTTGTCAGTTTCGAGTTCGGGAAAGAATTGTTCCTACGTTTGTTTCGGCTCTGACAGCTTTGAAGGTGTTGGTCAGTTTATCAGCCGCGGTAGCGAGCTGATATTGGTTTGCCCGGGTATTGGTGTCCATGTACGTCTGTCCTGGGTAACTCCACGACAAAAAGTTGTCTGAGAGACCCCCCCCCACACACACACACACACAGAAAAAATTTTCAGCTTGGACAATGTCCAACTTTGACTTTGTCTGGCCCAGACAGATTGTCGAGTTCATACCTCCCCTCACAGAAAATTTTCAACTTGGACAGCCTGGACAAGTTCAGAGTTGGGGTAATGCAGACATTATTGAGTTGGGTAATGTGGACAATGTCCGAGTTAAGGTAATGTGGACAATGTCCAACTTGGACAGCCTGGACAGGTTGTCTGAGTTACCCCCCCCCCCTCCCTTACAGAAAATTTTCAACTTTGACATTTCCTGACTGGGGCCTTGGGGGATAGGGACATGTGCTTTCCTGCGGATGTACGCTGCCCGCGGCTGATTCTCTACTTGAAAGTCTGGTTCGTGGTTTATTCTGGCACTGTTCAGAACATAGGAAGTCTCCTTTCGATATCCCAACACACAGTCAAGTGGCTTTTGTTTGTGTCGTTCGTTTCACGAAGGAAGAGCAGAAATTTCCTGTGCAGAACTTGAAGCCTGAAAGATTCGTTTTGTTGACTGCGTTCACAGACCGTCTCCAGCCGAGGAGAAACTTTCGCGAAGAATTGTGCACGCATTGGAAGCTCTTGTAACGTCAGGGTTTCAGCCGTAGGACCCCCCCCCCTGCCCCAAGAAAAAGGTTATACTCTGGTGCGAAACGATTCGTTCGTCTCGTTGCATTGTGTTTGGTGAAAAGAATAAAGATGTTTGGTGTTGTTGAGATTTGTATCGTTTGTGGTGTATCGTTTGTGGTGTTGCTATTTTGCACGAGTTCGTCTCCTGACACACGGGGTGAAGGGTTTGCTCACTGGATGGTGAATTGGGCGTAGACTGATGTACGGTATGGCTGATCAAGCCTTTTCCATTGAAAGGATTTCACTCTGGCTGGACGTAGAGCCGAGAATGTGGATGTGGAGAGACGTGCGCCTCCTGCACAGTGTTTTCGCGGCGGCGAGATGTTGCTGGATGCGACGAAGAAGCGCATCGATTCTTGCATTGCCGCAAAATTCTACGGCTGCATCTCCTCAACCCCGTCGCCGCTGTTCAGCCGACCGAGCTCTGCACGCGAGCCTCTAGAGACCATGCCTTGTGCACCAGACATTGGCGCAGAGAGTCCGTTTGCCAGGTCAAGTTCCGCCGGTAATTGCGTGGTGAGCGTCGCGTCCACAGCAGAGAAACGCGAGTCAACTGTTCGCAGGGACCTGTCGGTGTCTTTTGCGGCAAGTGCTTCAAAGAACCTGGAAAGGGAACGATTTCTATCGCCGTTTGACGTGTCTTTTTCCACTCGTTCCTTCGTGTCTGGCGGAAGCAAGGTTCAGCCGTCCTTCCTGCAGATCGGCAGCTCTTCCTCGGGCGTGGCTGGGCTCGACACGACCGAGCCTTACGCACGCGCAGTGGTGAACGCCGAGCGCAGCCTGTTTGGGTTCGGCCAAGTCAGTGGCAATGACGGTTCCACGTTTGCTGCGGCTTCGTCATCCGACGGCAACGCGGCGACTGAAAAGCGACGCAAGAGAGAAGCGACTGTGACGAAACGGTACAAACTAAAACGGCCCGTGCAGTGCAGGTACTGCGAGCGCATCTTCTGGTCGCACACCGGCCGCTACTACCACGAGGCGAACCACACCGGCAAGTGGCTGTTTTACTGCGGACGCTGTGACGCTGGATTCATGCAGAGAAAGGCATTCGGTAGCCACATGAAAATAAAGCACGGTGTACAGCAGAATGAAGAAAACTAGAACGAAGAAAACTGGCAATTTTGAACTTTCGTTCATTGATGTGATCGACCACTTTGCCTGGGTTGTCGTTGACAAGGTTTCGAGTCATGAGTCAACTGGGGTATACATTACTGAGCGCACATCACGCTGTGTTCCGTTCGGGACTGCTTCTCGCAGGTTACGTGCGCCAGAAAATTTACTGGTGCGTGAAAAGCAACGTAGGATGAGGGAGGGAGCCGGAGCGAGTGCGCAGTGTGTGTAAAACCGGAAAACCAGGCAAACTCAAGCAGTGCGAGTGTTGACCGGAGCTGTTGACTGTATGCGAGGTGTTTTGATTTGATGTTCGTCGTTGGGCGAGAAAGATTTAATCGACAGCAGTTTTCCTCTTCTGGCAGTGGACCCTTCAGCTGTTGGTAGATTGGTCTTGCGCAGCAGTTGTGGACCTCAAACAGAAGCAATCGCGCACAGACTGGGGTGAGGTGGAGGCGGATCGCGAAGATAACCCCCCCCCCCGTCTGAAAAGACATCTCAATGGTAAAGCTTCACCAGCAGCAATTTGCCTCGACGCGGCAGTTGAGCAGCAACACGTGGAGGTTGTGCACAACGGTGCAGGAAGTCTCAGGCAGGAAGTGTACAAGTCGAAAGCACATTGCAGTTTTCCACTTGGGCAGGGGTTGTGGGTGTTACCACGTGGCGAAGGATACCAGAATGCTGGCATGTGTCGCACGTTTCAAGATTCATTGAAAAACGGAGCCGAGCGATTTCATTCAAAGATAGTGACGTCTGAGTGATTGGACCTGGAAACCAGCCCAGCCACTGCATGGAAATCTTCGTGCAACTAAAAAATGAATTTCAATTCGTTGCAGTTGGACACGGGGATGCCTCACTGGAGCGCGTCTGTGGATCCCGTGCTAAGCTCTCCTTTGCCTTCGAACTTGGCTCGGAAGTTGCAAGTGGTGCCCTGGCCGCCACGCGGAAATGTGCAGACTCGGCCGTCACCAAGAGCGGGCGGGCAAAAACGCTACGTGTGTGAAGTGTGTGGTGCAACATTTGGGACATACGGCGGGCGATATTACCACATGGCGATGCACACTGGGAAATTCAAGTACAGGTGCAATCTGTGCGGCAAAGGATTGATGAAGACTGATGCCTACAACAAACACATCGCAATGCACAGGAAGCAGACGGAAACTTTGTGAAAATGTGCATGGTGGGCAGAGCTTGTGGAGTTGCCCAATTGTTCAGGCAATCGTGTGGGAAAACGACCCTTGGTTGCATTGTTTCATCGTTGCGAAAACTTGTTTGCTGGTGCCAAAGAATTGTTCAAAACCAAAAATAAACAAAGGTTGAAGACTTCTGAGGTTTGGTCTGGTTGTGTTTCTTTGTTCGTCAGGTCCCTGTCTCTTCCCTCTCGCCCTCCGTCCATTTGGCAACCGAGAAAAGGCGAGCGACTTCAATAGAGTTTCTGTTGCATTTTCAGTTCAGGCACGCCAACACGAGCGGGTGGATTAGTCGCCCCGTGCCCGTTCACTTTGCAAGTACCGCAGCTGCACCGAACTCGACAATGACAAGTCGCGTGGCGCCCAAGCGCCCGGGAAAGCAGTACGCGTGCAGGATATGCGAGGCGGTGTTCCAGACGTGGGGCGGACGCTACTATCACATGGCAAAGCACACGGGCCAGTACCGCCACCGCTGCGACCAGTGTGGTCGGGGCTTCATGCGCTCGGACGAGTTCAGAAACCACGTCAAAACGCACAGAGCAGTCGTTCCCACTGACACCTTCAGCTGACACTGGAGAGGTGAAGACGTTTTTGCAACAGCGCTGGGGTTTTAAAGGGAAGGGAATATGTGCACGAGGAATCCTCGAGGTCAATCGCCACGTCGCAGCACTGCGCGGTTTTCAGTCTCCGCATTGCACGCATTGGAACCACAGTTCAAGACAAATGTAATCCACAACACGGTTCTGTTTTGGTTACTTTCAGTTCGTGGACCCAAGCCATGACTGGCGATTGCACCCGATGCCATTGAACATTGTGCCAGTGATGGGCAGCAGCGGCGAGTGGCCGGGGTGGCCCTGCAGCCGCCAGGCGTCGGAGGAGCGCGTCCAGAAGCCCAAGAAGTACAAGTGCTCTCTGTGCGACGCGTCTTACAAAACATCCAGTGGCTGCTACTACCACATGGCCAAACACACGGGACGCTACCGCTTGCGGTGCGAAATCTGTGACAAAGGTTTCATGCGCTCAGAAAAGTACAAAAAGCACGTAGAGTCGTGCAAACGTGCCAAGCTGACCGAGTCGTCGAGCAGTCACGGTGAAGTAGACGCTGGGAATGCATTCATGGCAGTGACGTTCGTTCAGAAGCCGCCACTGGAGGAAGAGAAGTCATATCCTGGTGTGCTGGCGCAGCCGGTGGTGCACAAGAGATCCGAGGAAAACAGTGCTTGCGATGATGACGCAATCAAGACAATCTGAAGATGTAGGCTCTCTCTGGAGTGTGAAAAAATGGAATCGGACGAAAACAACTGTCAATTTCCAAGCGGATCAGCTTGAAGCCAAACGAGCACGCGAATGACTGTCTTGCTTTTGTTTTGCTGGAGAGTCGTTGGCATCTGGAAGGCGTCTCATCGATAACTTTAACTGCAAATCGTAGCAGTGCGCGTGAACTAATCTTTTAACATCGCTTTGGTGCTGATCGTTTTCATTTGACCGATCCAACTTCAATGCGAACGATGTGAATGAACACAGCTGCCTGCCGTATTTGTTTGTAGCCAAAGGTACGGTCGAAGTCTCGACGACCGGACGGCCGATACCAGTGTGGCGACTGCGGCAAAGTCTTCAACTCTCGCGACGGGCTACAGAATCACGTGCCGGTGCACACGGGCGAATACAAGCTGTATTGTCAACTGTGTGACAAGGGGTTCATGAGGCCAGACAGGCTCAACCAGCATGTAATGACTCACAGGAAGGCTATCCGCGGCGGACATCAGTAGCAGTTGTACACCTGACGACTTGGTGTGATCATGCAAAGGGGGTTGAAAGTTCAGACGAAAAGTCGCGTGAAGCCACAATAAAAAGCACATCAAAAACCAGCACAACATCAAAAACCCAGGGATTTCCATGTCCGAAAAATACTCCAGTGACTGCAGAAGTTTTGTCCGTGTCCAGCTGGGTTTGCAGTCTTGTAGTTCAGCCATGCGAGCGGATAAGTGCTGATTGTGTGATCTGTTGGACAATTAGATCTACGAAAAATGTAAAAGTTGGTGGGACCAAAGACGTTTCCTCATAGTTGGACCAATAAACTGCGTCGCGTCTCTGCAACGGAAAAATATTTAAGAAGGTGTTGCTTTAAATTTTCAGTGCGGAACCCGCACGTTCCAGCTTCATGCTGGTTCGTAGTCTGTATTCGACGCGGCGAAAAGGTAGTGTTTCCCAAATCAGCAACTACATATAGAGGTGCACAAGAAACAGTTGAGGTTCTCTGTGAGACTGACCCACGAACGAAGCCAAAAAGATCTGGGAAGGTTTTCGGGTTCACGTTTCGCGTCGAGGTTCCTAGTGTTTTTGACCTGGATCTGGAAGTTAGCCGAAGCAGACGAAAGGGCGCGCTTGAAGAGACAAGAAATTTAACTTTGCATTCAAGCAGTTCATCTGTGTTGCATCCGTTCGTCGTTTATATCAGTAGAGGGACGGGCGATCGAAGTTCTGTGTGTTTTAGTTGGAATAAATAATTCTAGTCGTTAAACCTAATCTTGTTTCTGTAACGCCGGACAGTTCGGAAGCGAGAGATGTACGTACGCGTGCGTGAAGTTTCGCTGAATTTGTAGGAAGCGACGGAGGCGCAGATGGAGGGTTGTGGGAGTGGGAAGCCCCATCATCACACTTGTGCAGTGAACGCTCAGTCAGCCCTGACACCTGAAAGTGTAGAATCTGCTTCGACGGATGCTGGTGAGACTTCGGCGCTGAAGCCACAAAATTCTGCAGTGAACCAGTCGACCACCATGACGCAGTGCTCTTCGGCAACTGGCGGCGGGGTTGGTGATGGTCCGCGTTCTTCAGCAGTACGTGACATGTCAACACGTGAGGCGTCTGATAGCTCGGACAACTCTTCCGACAAGAGCCGTCACGATTCGACTGCGGCAAACGTCACTGATGTTGCGAGAATGATTGAGCAAGAATTCGAAGCTGGAGAAAGCGATCTGGAGGTGCTGGAAGGTGTCGACCCAGACGATTTTCGAGAGTTTGAGGACACGCCCATTGTAGTGGCTCCTCGCGAAGAAAGCAGCGACGACGACGGGCTGCAGGAAGAAGAGGTGGAGCCGCAGGTTGTAAGCGACGAGTCAGAGTACGAAGAGGTGTGGGAAGAGATTGACGACGAGGAGGACGAGGCGACTGCGCCGCCTCAGGCGACGTCACTGCCGCTCGAACTGCATGACCAGGAGGCGCAGAACCGGCGAGGGGCGGAGCTGCACACGTTGTTGCAAGAAGTTCTGGAATCGTTGCGCCAGGCAAAGAAACCGAAAGTTTCGGCGGGTGCTCCCGCACAGTTGTCTTCGCAAAACTTGAACGAAAACTTTAAGGAAGCTGTAAAGTTGACCGCGCGCGGTTCAGAGACTTCGAAGGAATCCAGCGCACGCAGGACCGAGGAAGACGCGGATATCGAGTGCGTGTTGGAGACGCCCGGTCGCGGAGGGAAGGCGTTCAGCCGAGGCCCAGCTGCTGGCGCTGCCAGTCCGCCGGTCGCGTCAGTTCAGCCGCGGCGTGTCGAGTGTTCGCCAGCCGACGCTCCAACTGCAGCAGCGGCGGTTGTGCCCGCACAACGACCGACGCAAGTGCAGTGTCCTCGCGCATCGCTTCCCTCGGTGTCGTCGAGAACAGTTCCGACCAGGCCTCCGATTCAATCGGGAACAAAAGGCAGCAGCAGCAAGACGCGCGTGGTGAAATTTTCAGGAACTGTTGTGGAAAGAAGCGGTTTTGGGTCGGGTGCCCAGTGTGCACAGAAAACCAGCGCCACTGCGCCGTCTCCAAACTCTGCTCGCCCGGCGACGCAACATCTGCGGTGCGTCTGTGCAGATTGCGACAAAGTTTTCTCCAACACGACAGAACTGGACGAGCACCTGAAAAGCGATCACGGTTTGGACAGCGACGAGTCGCCGTCGCGTGTTGACGGTGCAATGCAGTTTCTCATATTCCGCTGTCGGTTTTGCGACAAGGTCTTCCGGTCGAAAAATGGGCTGGGCTGCCACCTGCCCGTGCACACGGGTCGGTACCCTCACAACTGCGGATTGTGCGGCAAGGGCTTCATCAGGAGAGAGAGCGTCGAGAGGCACGTGAATCAGCTGCACAGAGGCATGGTCGAAATGTGCGTGTCGTGCCAGAAAATGTTCTATTGTCGTCGCGATTGGGAGAAACACACGGAGGTCTGCACCGGCGGTGGCGGTGCTCTACAACAGAAAAAACAGCAGCAGCACGCGATCTCCAGACGAGAGCAGAAACGAGTCGAGCAGTTGACCTGCTGGAAATGCATGAAAGAGTTCAGGTTGTCGTGCGATCTAGACGACCACGCCATCCAGTGTTGGACTCAAACTTCCGGACGGCCGAAGTAGTGTGGTAGCAGTCTACAAGCTACTCCAGATTTTGAAGAAAATTGATCGATACCACAGTTTATCCGAGTAATTCCAGATGTGTTGCGGCAAAGAAACTGAACCGTCAAGTTGTATTTTTTCAATCCCCTTTCAATAGTGCTGCAGTGACAAGGATCTTTATGGCAGATATTGCTTTTGGCAAGTTCGCTGGAAATTTTGGTGTTCGGACGCTTGGCTTTCCTTCTCGCTTCGTACACGAATCGGACTCTGGATTGTTTCCTTCCGGTGAAGCGGTGGTTGCCTCTGTTCGTGGGATGGAGCTCGGATAGTAAAGTGATGTTTTGCATCTTTCCAGGACAGCGACTCTGACGCTGCAGACGATATTATTTTCGAGGCCTGGTCCGACCCGGGCTGGATCGTGCCAGAGGCGGCCCACCCTGAGGGGAGCTTGTTGACTGGTGGTGTTCCACATGAGGTGATTAGACAGGGCGAAGGGCCCTTTCGCGTGCAATGCACCATAAAGCGCTGCAGCTGGACGTTCCCGACGTGGGAGGAAGCCAAGGAGCACATGCAGCGGTATCACCAGAAAACGCCGTGCGTTTGCGCCAAGTGCTACAAAGTGTTCGGAGGAAGGAACTCGCTGTGGTATCACGAGCGAGACAAGCACATCGGGCAGTTCAGGTTCACGTGCGAGGACTGCAATAAGGGTTTCAACCGAAGTGACCAGTACAAGAACCACATGAAGAAACACCAGTCGAGATGATTCCTTGGGCGCCAGGACGCGAGAAGCAGTGAAGATGTGAAGGAACACTGAACTTGTACGAGCACGAGTGTAGCACCGAAGCACTTCTGGAGATTTAATGCGAGAAGGTTGGTTCGGGCTGTTGCGCGAGCTCGAGTGACATTCTTTCCGTTCGTTTCGGTGAATGTTCAAATTCTGGTCGAAAAGTCGTCGGTTGTCCTTACAATTGTTTCTCTTTGGAGAATAAAACCACGACCATGTCATGGCCGCTTTATTCTCGATTTCACGCTTTCCGGAGTTGGCTTGTTGTCAAGACCAATTGCTCGGAGGTCAGGATGAACAGTCCAGATATGAAACGTTGAAAGTGAAGACACCGTGACACGAGACTGTTTTGAAGGTCGTGATGCTTCAGAGACTGATTCCACCACCGCCCCCCCCCCAACCGAGCCAGGTGCTCCAGTACTGCTAAGAGTTGAGTGTTCAAACATTTGTTCCAACTCTAAAACCTGCACTAACAGTTAACATGATCGCGCGGCAAGACTGGAAAGTGCCATGTTGTGACCCGCTGCCGTGTTGCAGGGCGGGGATGCAGCAAGTAACCCTGATCAAGGGGATGAAGCGTACGCCTCGGATGCGACAGAAGAAAGCGGTGACAACAGCGGCAAAAGTGAAACAGAACACGCTGCGCGCATGAATGGTGTAGAGGGGCTTGGTGTGTTCACAAATCCGACCATGGAGGGCTCGGAGCAAGCGAGAGCGGTGCTGAGAGAAGCCAGTCCGAGCAGAGCGCTCGCGTCTCCCGCGCACAGCACAGAATTCAAGACGCCGGTCGGGTCGCCGAGCGGCGGACGCGCGCAGTTTCAGTCGCCCGCGAGGACGGGTCAACAGCGGTTTGCGTCTCCTGGCCCAGCTTCTCCCGCGGGTCGTTCTGCGCTGGCGTCTCCGTTCTCTAGTGCGTCGGACATGCTCAAGGGCATGAGCGGCGGTGTGCTGGCGTTCCTTCAGCCAGGAGGAGTGAAAACGACACCGATGGTCCGAAGTCCACCTGGGAGAGGACAGCGCGGCAGGGGACTGCAACAGCAGGGCCGAGGTCGTGCGCGCGGACGCGGTCAGCAAGCGACGGGAAGGGGAGCTGGGCGGGGACAGCCAGCCACGCGAGGCGCAGGTCGGGGGCAGAGGGGCGGCAGAAGCCCCGTCGCGATTTCTGGTGAACTTTCAGATGCACTGGGATCGATGTTGGGCAAACTGAGCGGCCAGGCGCCAACGCAAGCCGCGAGGGGGAGAGGCAGAGCGGCTGCTCAACTCGAGGGAATGAAGACGCCACCGCGGTCTGCGAGCGCTTCCCCGGCGGGGAGGGGAATGATGTCTCCGTCGCTGCAGGCGGCGCTTCGGCAGGGAGGAAGCCGGGCGTTGGCGGAGATGGGAAGCAGTGCCGATGCTGAAGACTCTGAAGCGAGTTCGGCACAAACGGCAGCGACGACTGACGCACCCTCGGAAGAACCGCTGCCAACGGGGGACAAGGCGCAGGTGGAAGACACCGCTGAATCGTCGGCTGTGGACGAGTCGGCGAACGAAAAAGCGGACACTGATGACGGTCAGAAAGCAACTGAATCCGAAAACCTACCTCACATCGACGTCTTTCTGAAGAAGGCAGCAGGTGGAGAAGAGCTCGATACTGACGGTGCAACGAGTGAGCAAGAGGGAGGGGGAGATGTCGCGAAGAAACGCAAGATGACGGTCGCCCCAGAAAAGAGTGAAAAAAACGTGAAGGCCGAGAACGAATCCGAAACTGGTACGAAGAAAGAAGCGAAGACTCCCTCTTCCAGTGAAGGTGAGAAAAACGACGACGACAACGAAGACATGAGTAAAAAGAACAAACGTCGAGTTCGCAAGCAGAGTGAGAGAGCGAAAGCGGCGGAGAAGCTGGAGGAGGAAGCGACGGAAGGAACAGAGGTCGAGGACGAACCCAGCAGCGAGTGGGAGCCGAGTGACCAAGAGAAAAAGAAGAAAAAACCACCTGCCAAACGCGGCAAAAAGGCTGGCAAAGATGCGGAGACGCAAGCTGCGAAGTCGAACCAAAGAGACGACAACCCAGCGTACGAGGGCGAGCAAAGTGATCAAGAGAAAAGACCTTCCAAACGGCGAAAAAAGGCGAGCGTGGGCGAAAACGACGCAAACACTGAGGCGGCGAAGGAACGAGAGGAGGATCCAGCAAGCGAGTGCGAGCCAAGCGACGGGGACAAGAAAAAACCAGCCAAACGAGTGCGAAAGACTCCGAACAAGAGAAAAGCCGAGGAAAGCGTGGCAAACGACGATGATGCGAGCAAAACTGCTGCCAGTGATCCGGATGTGAAAAAAAAGACGTCGCCCGGTGACGGAGACCAGAAGAGAACCGCGAAACGAGTGCGAAAGGCCAAGGGAAAAGGCGAGGAAAAGACGGATGACGCGAATGCGAGCAAAGCCGATACAGATGTCGAAGAGAAGCCATCGCCTCAAGTCAGAAAAGCTGCAGTCAAGAAGCGGCGAGGTACTACCGAGAGGGATGAAGAACGCGAAATCCAGAAGACTAGAAAAGAAACGAGGACCAGAGGAAAGAGAAACGTGTCTTACGCTGAAAACGAAGAGTACGAAGAAGAGGAAGAATCTGAACCTGACACTACGAACACGAAAAGCAAGAAAGGTGTGCCGGGGAAAGGCGTGAAGAGAAATACTCAAATATCAGACGCAAAAGTGCGAATAGAAGTCTTTTCGTGCAAATTGTGCGAGGCGAAAAACTTCACGTCGCAGGACGATCTGGACACGCACGAGGTGAAGGAGCACGGGCTGACGGACGAGTCGCAGGAGAAGTTCCTGGACGACGACGAGCAGCCGGAGATGGAGGAAGAAGGTGAGGGAGATGAAGGGCGAGAGTGCGCAGAGGTGGAGCAGCAGCGAGGGAGTGACAAAGGGGAGTCTGGAGTAAAGAAAGCTAAAGAAGCTGTAAAAACCACAAGTTCCACTCGAGAAAGAGATAAAACTGAAGCGGCTGAAGACGACGAGGAAGCAGTCGAGGACGACGAAGAGGAACCGGCCGAGGATGAGGAGCTTGAAGAAGCGGAGGAAGCGCAAGTAGAGGAGGAGGCGGTGTCTGAAGTGGAGGAGGAAGAAGGCGAGGAGGGCGCGGGTGAGGCGGAGGTTGACGGCGTTGAAGAAGAGCAGGCGGTGCGGTGCCCGCAGTGTCGAGCGGAAGTGAACGACGGGGAGGCGGCGCTCGACCAACACATGACGACGGCGCACTCGCCGCCGCCGTACTGGTGCACCAAGTGCATGGAGAAGTTCCAACAGAAACAGGAATACACCCAGCACCAGAGGGTTGAGCACAACATCGAGTTGTGACATGTGATACGAGATACGTGATTGTGCAAGAAAACGCCACTTCTAGTCACCCAAGAAATTTATCAGCACCGGATTTATCAACACCGGATGTCGCTTGCAGTTGGTCTTCTTTCTGGACGGAATTTCTGCCGGCTTTTTTGCATGTTTGTTTCAGCTGAGCTACGCACTTTTACAGTTGAGGCAGTCAGTCATTCTGTTGACAACAAGCTAACGAGCAGTCTTCTGTGCAATCCAGGCAATTCCCTATCTGTCCAAGATCTTCGTTGAACTGCGACTTCTTGTGTTTGCAGAATATGATCAATGGTGATGGGAGAAAAAGAGCGGAAGGATCTGTTGCCAGCTTCTTTTGCCCGGAGTGTGAAAAGAATTTCAACTCGAGAAATGGTTTGCAGTACCACATGGCAAAGCACACTGGACACTTCCGGTTTTGGTGCCAACACTGCCAAAAGGGTTTCTCAATGAAAGGCCAGTTCGAAGCACACCAGGCAAAACACTTGGGCAGAATGTTCCCGTGCGGATACTGTGAAAAACGCTTCAACTCGCCCATGATGCTTCGCAAGCACGTCAAAGCATTGCACGACATTGCTTCATAAAGAGGGGCCTGTCAGTGACGTTTGTGCTTTTTCGCCACGACTGTGTTCAGTTGTGTTGTGGTCTTTATTCACAGTACCTTGTTGATCAAAGCCAGAAAAAAGGTGGATGCGTACACATAATCTTTCTCTGTGATTAATGCTCGTTTTTTTTTTTGGTCGCGAGAGTGTTACTTTGCTCGTATACTTGCACGTTTCTTCCTCATAATGTTCATAACATCATGGTTTGTGCAAATCTACCAGCTGCAGAACAATCGGAATGTTTGTAACGACAGTTCTGATTTTGCTGAATTTTATGCGTGAAGCGAGACGGCAGTGGCAAGTCTCAGTGTCCAGAATGTCTCGAGTGGCTGGCGTCATCAAAGCTGAAACGACACATGCAGATCCACACGGGACATTACAGCTTTTACTGCCAGCAGTGCAAGAAAGGTTACAATGAGAAAAAAAATTACGAAGCTCACGTCGCAAAACACGAGGGGGTGTTCTTTCCGTGCAACAGGTGCGACAGAAAGTTCAGCAGTTTGGAGCGTCTCAAAAATCACACGTCAGTACATACTGGCGAGTGGAGGTTCTGGTGCGATGCGTGTGCGAAAGGTTTCAATCAGAAAAAGCAGTTCGAGATTGATCAAAACAAGCACCTGGGCAACTGTTTCCGATGTGTGAAATGTGGGCGTTCTCTGTACCACGAAGTCGAACTGCAGAAACATGTGGAAAAGTGCAGCATGTAGAGGAAAAAAACTCGCGTCAACGTGTGTAACGGGATATCCCGTGGAACCGGATGTCAATTCAAGGGCTTGTGGAACCACGAGTGAAGTTCGTTGTGTCCGTGGTGTTGTCGTAGGACGCTCGATTGTCTCGTGCGTTTGGTATACTTCAGAAATTTTCTAACTTTTGAATGTTTGGAACTTATACATCCACCGGTATTGTTTGCATTGTGAACCTACTTTTCACTGTGAACTTTGCCGTTTCTCTAAACAGAGCGTGCAGTTTTGTGACGCAGCCTGCATTTGTCTGCACTTCAGTATGTGTTGATGACAGGGCTGCTATCTCGTTTACCGGTGCTTTTTCGATTATTCACATTTTTGTGTCGACGGCGTATTCTCGATGATGGAAATGGCGTACATTCTTTACATCCCGCGTGAACTGGACTTCCAGAAGTTTGTTTTGACCTCTTACGAGAAAATTACTGTGGGAAGACAAGTTTTGAATAAATCTACAGAAAAGGAGCATCTGGCTTGAATCTGGCTCTCGCGTCTTGAACACCGTGTGAATATCTGTTTTGCCGGCAAGAAAAAAAAAGGGGCTCTGGCGCCAGAGTTCATAGCCACGATTCGATTTGAGGCGTGAACTTTTGTTTTGTTGGCGTTAAAGCTTTCTTCTGGATCATAGCGTTGAATGTTTCCATGTTCTAAGCTTGGTAAAAAATCTAAAGCAGCAAGTCTCCACAACCACAACCGAGATGCGTTCTGTCTTGTAGGAATGGATCGCGTCCGCGAGGTCCCCTGGAGCGAAAACGGTGCAGGGAAAGAGATCGGGGAATCGCGAGTGCCGCCTCTGCGGGAAAACGTTTGCCGGGTCGTCGGGTTTGAAACAGCACATGCAGCACCACACCGGCCAGTACTCGTACTGGTGCGAGAGTTGCAGAAAGGGGTTCACGTGCAAGACGAACTACAACACACATTTGAAATTTGTGCACAAGTTCATTGCTTCTTGAGGGACGGGAGGCGACGAAGGAATGACCCGCGTTGGTTGGTTGACACTCGGCCGGAACTTGAGGAAACCAAGATTCTTTTGGCATCTTGAGCCAAACTGAGATCATTGGACCAGAGAATTTGTATGGAACCCGAACTTCGCGTTGAAGCAAAAACGTTCACTTTGTGTGAATCATAATTGGATCAAACTTATATCAGCGGACCAGAGAATTTGTGTGGCACTGGAACCTTGAGAACTGAGCAAAAACGTCCCCTTTCTTTCGATTGAAATAGTCTTCACCGCGGACTTTCGTGATTTGTCAGGAAGGACACGCGCTCCAAAGTGTGCGTGGTCATTGGTGGTGGTTTGTGAAACTTTCGCGGCGCTTTTGCAGAACAGGAGTTTGGAGAGGTGTGCTTTTGTGGGCCAGCGTTTCAGCTGAGATGTCGCTCACCCAGAAAAATCCTGGTGCACTTTTGCGCAATCGATTAAACGCTGCACACCTTGTGTTTGCTTGCAGGCAAAAGTGAGTGAAGTGGACGGATTGAAGTGGACCACTGCCGCGACTCTTGCACAAGAACAGGCCATTTGGTTGCAGGCAGAGGCGACGTGGAACGTCCAGCACCAGGCTCACGTTGCACCCAAGATGACCCTGGCGGCGGCCCAGCAACAAGCTTTTGCCGACCCAGGGTCGCCCGGAGTCTCGTTGGAAGCAAAGTATCTCTCCGAGCACAGAAAACGCTACCACTGCACGAACTGCAGTTTGTCGTACACGAGCTCCTCGAGTCTGAGCCGACACATGCAGACGCACACGGGAAAATACTCGTTCCGCTGCACCGTGTGTCAGAAGGGTTTCAACGAACGGACGAACTACGAGCGGCACATGGGAAAGCACGACGTCAGGTCTTGCCCGTTCGCCTGTCCGGTGTGCAGCAGGCTTCTTCCCAGCCAGAGAAAACTGCAGGAACACATCTCAGATGTGCATGGTCGAGCAGCACAACGGACCTGACTTGTGCTGCTCCGACAAAGCATGGCAGCTGGTGTCGTTCGTTTGCACTGCACGTCAATGCACGTCGAGTAGGCACAGAACAAACAACCAGCACAAGTTATTGTGACGAGAGTGTGGAGCTAAAGCGCGGCTGTTTCCTGTGCTTCCAGGGGCGAGGCGAGACGCGCGTGGCTGCGCAGTCGAACGTCGGGCGCACGCTGGGCGACCCGAACAGCCTCGGTTGTGCCGAAACTGCCCCTTCCGTCTCCGAACAGGAGATGGTTCGTAGAATGTCGAACTTTCAAGGTTCCCGCCCAGGTAGGGGCGTCGGTGTGGAGAAAACCCACAGGTGCAAGGTTTGTGGGAAAAGTTACCGGGGCGTAAGTGGCCTCAAGGTGCACATGATGTTCCACACCGGGCGATTCCCGTTCTGGTGCGAGCAGTGTCGCAAAGGATTCACGTGCAAAGGCAACTTCGAGTACCACACCGCGAAACACGAGGGGCGGTCCTTTCCGTGCGACTTGTGCTTCAAGCAGTTTCAGTCGAAGCGGAACTTGACGAGACACAAAGCGAAGGAGCACGGGGTGTCACCCAACGCTCCTCGATGACAGACCAATGGCGATCGTTGGGGTCGAAGGACAACCGTGGCGACTAAACTGTCGAGAAACTTTTGTGAGTGAACCGACAATAAAAGTATTTGACGAGATTTCAAAACTCGTTCGTTTGTGCAAGTAGCTTCCGCCGTAATTTGCGATTGAGGGAAACCAACCGTCAAAACTACCGGCACGCAACGAAACCGATCTCTGTGATCCTCTCATCTCACATGGGCGTCGAAAGCCAGTTTCTTGCGTGGCGCATGGTTCAGATGTGCTGTGGCATGTGTCTGTCGTCGTGTGGGGTGTGGCATCGTCGTCTTGCACACAACCATGAGAGATTCTCCCACAGAACAGACTTGGCTTCACCCCGCGAATTCCCTGGACAACCACAACAAGCGCTATTCTGGAAATTTCGAGCAAATAATCGGGGCAAAGTAAAGTAAAAATCTACAAAAGGCCAAATTTTTTGCTCTTGCAGGTTTCCGAGACCGATGTCGTGCACACAGACGCGACAGACGCAGGGCACCTGGCTGCACCGGCGTTTGGCTCACCCGTGTTGGGCCGCGTTTGCAATATTTGCAGCAAAACGTTTCGGACAAGATCTGGTCTCCGGAAGCACTTGGCTGTTCACACTGGGAGATTCTCTTTCGCGTGTCCCGTTTGCGGGAAAGGCTTTCATTGCAACGGCGACTTGACGACTCGCATGAACCGTCACCTCGCATGTGTTAGCACGGACGTTCACAAAACAGTTCATCTCAGCCACGCCAGCTGAAGTTAACCAGCCTTCCTGAAATTAAAATTTGTGTGTTTTCACTAACAAAACTGGTTTCAACACGAGAATGTTTGGAACTTTATTCTTTGGGCAGTACCGGTACACCTGGGCATGTTTCAATTTTCATTGGACCCTTTGCATTTGTAGGCTTTCAATTCAAAAGACTCTCTGATCACACCTGGGAAAGAATATCTCCGGTCGTCGGACGTTGCTATTCATTGGCACCTGTGCAATGTTTGCGGGAAAACGTTTCAAACAAGAAGTGGCCTTCGGAAGCACAAATCCGTCCACACTGGGCAGTTTTCCTTCACGTGTGAAACTTGCGGGAAGGGATTTAACTACAGCCGAGACTTCGAAGCTCACATGAATGATCACAAAGGAATTGCGTTTTATTGTCGACGTTGTCAGAAAACGTTCAATTCTCAAGCCAAACTGACTTCGCACCAGAGCAAATGTGTTGCCTGAACAAAACCGCTGGTCGTTTTGTTTTCTCAATACTGACTCTGGAAAAAGTCGCCCCCCCCCCCGGGGGGGGGAGCCCTCGTTTGTTCGTTGAGTAATCAGCACGTCTCCATCAAGTCAAACCTAATGATGCCGTGCGAAACTCGCGTCACTGCTTTGATTGGTTGCAAAGTGACAGCTTCTTCGAATCAGTTGTAGTTTTGTCCCTCGTCCCCATGTTTTGAAAACTCTTTGCGCTGATTGATTAACCATGTTTCGAAAACTCTTTGCGTTGCAGAAACAACGATCTGGCACGCTTCACTTCTCGACTATCATGTTGCCGATCTGGCACGCTTCACTTCTCGACTATCATGTTGCACTGTGGCTTCTGTGGAAAAACGTTTCACACGAAATCTGGACTGAAAAAGCACGAGTCCTGTCACACTGGTCGCTTTTCGCACACCTGCAGTACTTGTGGAAAAGGCTTTAATGAAGGACATTTGTATGAACAACACGTCAACAAGCAGCACAATGGTGTCGGTTTCTTTTGTCGAAACTGCAAGAAGAGTTTCAGTTCGTTTCCGAATCTAAAGTACCATCTGAAAAATTGTTCTTGATAAAGAGTACGAGGAAAAAGTCTTGCTTGTGCGTGATACTTTCCACCGAATCCACAGTCTGTGCTGGTGGTGTATAACACTGTGCTGGTTTGCGTGAAAGAAAAAAGTGTCGTGTTCTTTGTTTCAGACAGGAGGAAAAAAATTGCATTACTCAGTCACGACGACCACGCTGCACTGTGGATTCTGTGACAAAACGTTTCAAACCAAGGCGGGTCTCTGGAAACACGAGTCCGTCCACACCGGCCGCTTCTCCTTCCAGTGCAGTACTTGTGGCAAAGGCTTTAACGATGGGTCGGCGTACGAAAAACACGTGCACAAGCAACACGATGGAAGGGGCTTTTTTTGTCGCAAGTGTAAACGTTGTCTTGAGTCGTATCAAGGTCTGAAAGCGCATTCTGAAGTGTGTTCAAGTACGTGAAACGCTAAGAACGATTTTGTGGCGAAAACTACCAGTTTATTCGGAACATCAGATGAACAGAAGACGTGTTCAGGGTGCTGTACCACCTCACCTATAAACAGAAAGAACTTCGGTTGAGGAGAGAACACTTTGCATGAATTTGCTGCAGCCTCTATCTCGTCACTTAAACTGTTCCTGTTCACAAAAATTTGCTGCAGCCTCTATCTCGTCACTTAAACTGTTCCTGTTCACCTTATGTGGTTGCGCGTCAATTCTGGTTGTGCGTCACTTTCGTCGTCGAGTTGCTGGATTTTGCATGTCTGTGTCGCGGGACTTTGTATCTTTTGGCTGAGGTGAACGAGAAGAGGAGGAAAACAGATCCTTCGTGCATTTTCCCAAGTCGCTGGCCTCGCAACGTTGGCACTGCACTGTGGCAAACAGTTTCGCGAACAAGCACTACCGGATTAGCTTTCTGTGGCAGTCTTGAGACTCCACCAGAGTCGTCGGTGCGGAATGGAAGAAAGTTTCTGACCCGTGTGCGCGAGTGCCAAGAGTTCTTTTGCAATCCCAGTGAATGTCGATGCCAACCAACCATCAAGACTTGATATTTTTGCGAAAGAAGCTTGTGTGGATATGTGCCAGGAGTTTTTGTTTGAATAAAAGGTTTCTGTTCTTCGCACCAGAGACTTGGTCTTGTTCCGTGTGTAGAGTCGCGTCAGTGCACAATTTGGCGATGGTTGCGCGACCTGAGTTGTTCATCGTCCACTGCAGATACGTGAGCCTCCAGAACGAGAAAAGAAAATCTCGCCAAGGTTGACAAACGTAACACTAGCAATGATGCGCATTGAACATGGGTGCGTCTGCAAGGTTCTTCGGCCCTTCTGGGTGACGTCCAGATGTCCTGGGTGGGGGGAGGGGAAGGAGGAGGCTCGTGAATGTTTAGAGGGTAGCTTTGGGTTGAATATCCGTACACAGGACAACTGTCGTCGATCGTTCACTGTTGCAATTACAGATCACAGGCGTGATCTGAACTGGCACAAACTCGTACGCACTGGAGGCTGGCGTCCATGGAAGAGTTAAGAAATGTCCACGTCCGTTTCCGTGGGTCATACCCGTTGGGCAGTTCAGCCGAAGTGCGTTTTCCACGTGATTCTGGTGGGAGAGATTCGCACCCTGGAACAAAAGAAAGTGGTAAAACAGCTACCTGACTGTTGTTATGTTACTAAAGATTGTTTAACCCATTTCGTTGTGGAGATCTTCGCAGTGAACACTAATTACGAGTTTTCTACCTGGTCGGCACGACACTTTCATGTGCAAAACATCGTTCTTGTAGGTCCTGTCTAGGGGAAAAGCCGGAAGTTGGTGTCCAGTCAGAAGTGGTCAGATAGGCATGAAAGTGTACACAGTGAGACACGTCTGTCAAGTGTGCGGCAAAGAGTTTCAGAGTCAGTCTGGGCTGCGGAAACACGCGTCGCACCACACGGGAAAGTTTTCTTTCACATGCGAGCAATGCGGCAAAGGATTCAACGAGGGCGCACGATACAATGCTCACCTCAATCAACACACCGGAACAGGATTTGCCTGCATGAAATGTTCCAAGCCTTTCTTCTCGAAAGAACAGTTGTCATGCCACATCAAGAAGAGTCACTAGCATCCAGTCTTCTCGTACGAGCTTGAAAATCGAATTCCAGAACGTTGTTGCCAACCAGCGATCACGGGAGAAAAGGAATCAAGATCAAAGAACTGTTGATGGTTTTGCTGCAGTTAACAGAAGCGTTGAAGAAAGTAATGTTTGTTCAATGAACAGATCAACAGAAGCGTTGGCTTCAAGTTTGTTCGCCACTGACCTGTTTTGCGTGCCTTCGTAAGCGCTCAAAGAATAAATTTGCATTGAAGGAACGATTTCAGATCTTTGGTGAACGACTTCGTGTTGTTGCGCAGTTTCTGTCGGTGTCGTAGCGGTGTTGGGTTGGTAGACATAGAGACATGGTGTTGCAGAATGAGGCTGGACAGTTGAGAAAGACTCGTGTTCATTTCTTGTCTGTTGCTGCTTTCAGGTGAGGCCGACGCTGCCTTGGCCCAATTTGCAGCTGCTTGCAGCGCAGTCGCTCATGGAAGGCAGGGCCGCACCGGGTCAAATGCAGCACACTTTTGGCGGCTTGAAGGATGAGCCTGCTGACGAAGACAGGGAGGCCACGAGTTGCAACAGTGGCAGTGAAACGAAGTACGAATGCACCTTCTGTGGCAAAAAATTCCAGACGAGATCTGGGGTGCGCAAACACATGTCCAGGCACACGGGCAATTACTTGTACAAGTGTGACCTGTGCAACAAAGGCTTCAACGAGATTCACGAATACGAGAAACACTTGAACAGACACAAGGGGCTGGGCTACCAGTGCCTCAAATGCAACAAGTCCCTGTTTTCAATGGCGCTGCTGGCGAAGCACAAGGAGACGTGTTCGGCGGACCCGGCGGCAGCGTTGGGGTCGGATCAGACGCCTTTCTTCTCGGGTTCGGACGATGTGCGAGAGTTTTCCAATGAGGACACTTTTGATAACGACCACACTGAGCCTTCCGTTTCGACAGCGCTTCCCGAATCGTCCGCAGCTTCTTCCACCGACAGCCCGGTGTTTCCGGGGCGACCCGTCTTTCCTGGTCCAGAACACGAGACCATATAGCGCTCTAACTGTGTTCCGGAAAGCCAGTTCTGAGAATCAGAGCGTCAAAGTAAATTCAGTTGCTCCTGCAATGTGATTTCAGCAAAATAAAACATACCGATGCTCGAATTCGTACTCGAAAGGCGAGACTTTTTCTCTCCGGCTTTTGGTGCTCGAAACGCTCATCACAATGCTGTTTTGCATGTTGTTGCTCGGTCGTCGTGACCGACCGTCTCGCGACTGACCCACTTCCTGCAGTGGATGATTTTTCGTGTCGGGTTTGACTACTACGCGTGCAGTGTGATCCGATGCGCTCGGCTGAACGTGTCGCAGAAACAGTCGCTTCCTGGCGGCGGTGGCGGGACCGGAAGCGAGAGGTGAAGGACGTCGGGACGGCACCAGAACCGCTCAACTGCGCGCAAATCTAGTTGCAGCTACTCTTCGTGTTACACATACCAGAAACTTGGTCGACAATTCACAACAGTGTTTGATAACAACGTGCAAGAGTAGTACTCTGGGAAGAGAACAGAAAGATCAAAAATATTGAGGACCTTCAGATCGACAGAGTTAGTTTTAGGTCGAAACTGTCCGGCAAGGAAGAACCGGTGAAACATGTTTGCAAACGATTCGTTCAACTTGTCATCCCCAGTGAAATTGGTAAGAATCCCCGCAACTTTTCAGTGTTCGAATCTTGCCACAACCACCACAATTTCATTGCTGGTTGGTGCAGCAGGGAGGGGAGGGGTGGGTGGGAGAACTCTGCAAATTAATGTTTCTTCTGCTCGCAAGAATTTCGAGTCGTGTGCACACAGGAATTCCGATTCTCGGTACTCGTTCCGTTCGACGGAAAACGTTGACCATGTCGAATCACTTAGTGGTTCCTGATCGAATCCACCACACGATCGACAGCTGATTAAAGCGTGCAGAATAGCGGTGGCTTGTACGCACTGTGTGATTGAATGCAGATCGAGGCAGTTCTTACTCGCAGATCCAAGGAAATGTCTCGACGGATCTCGGGGGGGGGGAGGACGAGTTTAGCACTGTTCCCCATTGAGCGACTTGTGACGCCGATGTTGTGGTTCGCAGGTTCCGCAGGGCAACTGCATCTTGGCCCAGGCCGTGGCTGCCGCCATGATGGACGATTCCCAGGACGAGCCCGACTCCCGGGGGCTCCAAATCCGCGCAGAACCGAGCATCGCGGGGCCGAGTCAAACATGCAGGGCAGAATCTCCTGGTGAGACGTCAGGTGGCACGACGACCGAGTATGACGCGGATTCGAAGATGTTTGAGCAGACGGGGATGACGACCAATTTCCGAATAAGTCACGTGAGCTCGGTGGTCGGGGAGGGCGACGCGCCGGTGAGCAGCAGCCCGGGGCACCACACACTGAGGTTCCACTCGAACAAGGACGTCAGTTCCAGCGAGAGTGACGAACAAACGGCGGCCGAAGACGTGTCTATCGAGACGGGCTACATCAGTCCTGACCGCCACTACCAGAGGAACGAGGTGGCCGTGGATCCCAAGACGTCGGTGTGGAGCGATGGCAGCACCCCGGTGTGTCCGGACGCTATGGACTCTGACAGCACGGACAGCCTTGTCATAGCGGAAGAGGCGGCGTGGTCGCGCCCGAGCAGTGCCGGCGGGTCGTGCGCCGACAGCGGCGTCGAGTCGAGCGCGAGTCCCGTCAGCGGCGTCTTCTTCCCGAGCGCCGTCGAGGTTCTGAGTCAGCCGAGTCCCGGCCACATGTCGAACACGGGAGTGCAGCAGGAAGCGGTCAAACAAGAGCAACACGGCGGGGACCATGCGGAGAGCTCTGGTGTGGTCCATCCGGGTTCTTGGCAGGACGTTGTTGATAACACTCAGATTTATCCACCAGATTCGCAAGCTGACGCGTTTCTGCAAGATTGGTGTGGTTACAACTACGCGGGTTGGAATGCAGGGCCCTCAGATGTTCCTGAAAGTGGGGTTGGGCACATGATTGCAGATGATCCACAAAACTCTTACACGTCCGCTTGTCAACGCGACGCCCCCGTGCAGCAGAGCGTTCATCAATGGCCCGGCCCGCAGCACACGTCCATGTCGAATCTCCCGGAGCCGTTTTTCTCGGACGCGCCTCCGCCGCTGTTGCCGGAGAAGGCGACCGGGATCGTGCCTCGCGAGGCTCTGAGCAGAAAGCAGCAAGAGGCGTACATGACCATGTTCGGCGGCGTGCCCAACATTTCTGTGCACGAGTCGCTGCGGTTGCTGGAGCAGCACGTGGAGAAGCTGCGCGCGCAGCTGGCGGAGCACGCGGCGCGCCTCGCGCTCACGACCGACCCGCAGCACCGCTTCCTCATGCGGCAGCAGCAGGCGCACCTGCTCGAGGCGCAGCGCCTCCTCGTGCGCAACCAGCAGCTGATGCTCGCACAGCTCAGCGCCGCGCCGCACAGGTTCGCGCGGTGCGCCGACCCCGTCCAGCCACAGCCTGTTTATTCTTCGCGCGAGCAGTACCAGCGGACCTCCAGTTTGCAGCAGTCGTGTCCCAATATTGCACAACAGTTGGCGAGACCTCCGTTGTCCGCGTTTGCCCCGCAGCCGTCTCACTTCGACGGATCGCAGGCGTTGCAGCCACAGTCGTTCCAGTCCGTTGCAGCGGCTCCAACTGCAGGCGGGCGTCATTTGTCGCCTCTGTACGAATGTGCCGAATCTGAGATCAAGCACGAGGCTTCGTGCCCTTTGAGTGGTGCACAAGCGAACTGGTCCGTCAGTAGCGAGTCCTCTGCGCCGCCACCGCCATCGTCGCGAAGTGTGGTCAGCCCTGGACAGCAAAATATGGGCAAGGACGTGGCGGGGTATTTCTTGAAACCAGATCTCCCACCAGCACCGCCACCACAACCAGCTCCTCTTCCACCAGCACCACCCGCTCCTTCCAAACCGGGAAACATGAGCTGTCTACGAGACATATTGGCGAGGCCTCCGAAAATAATGCCACCCAGTATAAACCTGATTACAGGCCCGCCGCTTGAACAGCAAACTCTGCCTTTCCAACGCGAGCCCACGTCAGCACCTGCAAATTTTCAAAACTACGACCAAGGTTTTCTAGCACCTGGGTCGCGTCTGGCTGAGCCAACTCACGGTGGTTCAGTAGATTTCTCGGGCGCAGCGCTTGCGATGCCGGTGACGCAATCGGATGTGCTCAGTGACCTGGGGCCGAAGCGCACGGACGACAATTACGCCGTTCGCTACGCAACGACGCCGCTGAAGCGCCGCCGGCGCCGCCCGCTCGGTGAATCGAAGAAACCGTACGCGCGGGAGTGCCTGCAGTGCGGCGAGGTGTTCCACAAACCCGACGACTACAAGGAGCACTTGAACCAGGTGCACGCCGGCGCCTTCAAGGTGCGTGCTTAAAACTCTGCGCGTTGTTGCGTTTGAGAGCTGGCTGTCGCTTGTTGACCGAAGCCGACCAAACGATGTCTTCTACGAGAAAGCTCGAATAAGTTTCGGTGCGAGATTGCGATTTGTTGGCTTTGGGGTGCGACTTGTCCGTCCGCTTTAGTTCCTATTTTGGGGTGGTGAAGTGAATCTAGTGGCTGTACGTGTTGTAGTATTGGTGCATGGAGTGCCAGCGGGGCTACAATGACCCTCGGTGCATCGTCGAGCACAAGCTGAAGCACGAAAACAAGGACTTCCCATGTCTCTACTGCACGAAGCGCTTCAAATCGCTGTCCGGCTTCAAGCGCCATCAGAGCGAGCACACCGGCAACTACTTGTACAGGTAGGCTGCCGCTGGAGTCGTTCCGTGTTGGTTCCCATCGAAATGCGAACGCATTCTTGAGAACCTCATGGTGAAAAAATGGGTCGTTGCTTGCGAGGTCATGTCCAAACTTCGCACAAAGCGGTGGCTTCGAAATCTCAACAGAAGATCAGTCTTGGATCGTGATCACCTTTCACACCTTTGGGTGTCTGTGCTGTGCTGGTTTCAGGTGTGGCTATTGTGGCGAGGGCTACAACATCCGCAAGCAGTTTGAAGCTCACCAAAACCGCCACGCAGGCCAGGGCTACAGCTGCTGTCACTGCAAACGCATCTACTATCACAAGTCGCTGCTGACGGCGCACCTGTCGCGCTGTCCCGCCCGCCTGCGGCAGGGGGGTCCCGGCGGCGAAGCCCCGGGCCCGTCACCGCCGGACTCTCTGGGCGACCCCAACCTGTCTCCGCTGAGTCCGTGCTCCGCAGACACGTCAGCCTCTTCCCTCAACAGCTTTTGAGACGCGTCGAGAAATGTCTGAGGAAAAAAACTTGACAACACCAGAGCCGATGTTCCAGCAGATTGTTCTCACGGTGAATAAATACAATACGATCAGTCGACGTGTTGCCGAGAGTTTGTAAACTGAGGAACCTGAAAACCAAGTCCGACTGCCAGATTGTGATGTGATGTGTTGAAATTCAGTTGCTCTTTTGTTCAGTTTTAAATGTTTGTTACTCGCTCGTGGTTTCCTGATGAGTTGTGCTGAACTGTTGTGTTTAACGTCTGTTTCTGTTCGTGTGTTTTGTATTTGGACACTCGTTGTGTTGTGTGACCTGACCTTCGTTGTGTTGTGTGACCTGACCTTCGATCACCAATAAACCGTGTTCGACATTTTACATCGCGTTGCTGTTTCTCTTGGTCGACAAATCCACATGGAAGCGTCATTTCTCGCTCGGTGCCCCAGCCCAGGTTGTGTGTTCGTAGCAAGTGGTACATGGTGGTTGCACGTTTTAGTTCTTGACGGTCGAGTCCATGCTGTTGTGGCAAACGAACTAAAAATCTGTTCTACCGTTTTCAGTTGCCACGGAAGCGGCTGGTTGTAGAAGACACGTCTTCATCGTACTTTCGGTTTCGCATGGTTCATCGCTGCGTGTTGTGCGAAAGAAAGTTCCAAACGAAACAAGGCCTCAGCAGACACATGGAACACCACACAGGCAAGAAACAAACAGGGTTCGAAACGGTGTGTCCGACGAACCAAGTTAGCTGGGTGAAATTTGATGGACCCTTAGCATTCCGAAACGCTGTCCCATCTCATGAGCTTGTGCGACTCTTTGTCGTTCTGTTGAACTCTGTGGAGTCTGATGCAACATCAGAGCGGTTGCGAATGTTGCAGGCAACTACAAGTGGTGGTGCGAGACGTGTCGCAAGGGTTTCATCGGTCACACGGCGTACAAGGACCACATGATGCAGCACTCGGGAGCCTGTCTCTTCTGCATCGCGTGCACGAAGCAGTTCCGCTCCCAGCGCAGCTACGATCGGCACCGCAAAACGAACCCGGACTGTGACAAACAAATCCAGCTGCGCAGCGCCGCTGCAGCCGCCGTCGCTGTTCAGGACGGCAGTGCTCCCGCTCCCGAGATCGTGCGAGCCAAGACAAAGATTTAGCTTTTGCAAACAAATAAAATGCGACCTGACTTGGATTTTCCGTTTCTTGGCGTGCGATGTTGGCTCAGTTTACGAAAGAAGGAACATCAGCGAATGTGGGTGAAACGAAATAGGACCATGTGTCAATGCTGGACCAGTGCGTCGTGGAAGCATTGGGTGTGGCGAGTTGGATAAAAGCTTTTGCAGTGACGGCTGTGCCGAGGAGCAGTGTTTCCCGATGCGAGAAGGCTCTCTGTGTCGTGTTTTAGATAGCTCTGGTTGAGATCTTTTTGTTTGCAAAGCGGCCAAATCAAGCAATCGCGTGATCTTTCGTGTGGACTCGGGCCGAATTATGCAACAATGCAAAGCCTCCTTGTGAAAAGTTTTGTAGACTCATGGCTGTGCTGTTTGTTCTTGACAGAGGATGGAGCTGCTCCGTCGGATGTTTTACTGCGGCGGCGGCGGCGGCGGCGTTGGCGTCGGTCCGTTCGTGACGGGTATCCCCACTGTGAGGATGGCGCCCACGTTAAAGCCGAGTCCGCGGTCGGCGCCTCCGCCTCCGCCTCCGCCTCTTCCGCTGTCCCCGGCCGCCGCAGCCGCCGGGTCACCCGGGCCGCAGGGCCTCGACAAGCAGCCTCCCTCGTCCTCATCGTCCTCATCCTCCTCCTCGAGCAGGACGTCTCAGTATTACTGCGATTTGTGTGACGTGAAATTACCCGGGAAAAGCAGATACGAGGATCACATGAACAGGCATCAGGGCCGCAAGTACCACTGTGGATACTGTGGGAAAGCGTTTAATACCAAAGAACGGTTGAACTACCACGAAAAGGAGCACAGAGGCATCTTCCTGCACAAATGTCCGTACTGTGACAGAGGCTACAATCACAGAGGGGATTATAGGAAACATCTGGAAACTCACAAGGAGCATAAACTCTTCAGAGCTGGGCATCATGTGCAAGAGTAACTCTTTTGCATTCTCGCGAACGAAGTTTTGCATGCCAGATTTGACGTTCCGATTAACAAATGACGAGACTGAAACATTCCATGCATTGTGTGGTGATGATGGTGCGGACTTGTGATTGTGCAGATGCGAGGCGAAGAGAAATCTCGTGGCGGAGCCGCGGCTCACAGCGCGGCGAGGAAGATACCGCCGCCGGCCGCGCGAAAGCGACACGTGGAGAAGGAGTCCGGGGACCCGTTCTCCTGCTCGGTCTGTGGCGCTCGTTTCTCCGAGCCGTCCCTCTACCGCGAGCACATGCTGTCGCACAAGCGTCTCCACTGCGTCTACTGCGACAGGGTGTTTATGAGCAAGATGCGGCTGAAAAACCACGAACGGGAGCACGAAGGCGTCTTTCGCTTCAACTGTCGCTTCTGTGGCAAAGGCTACAACGACAAGACGGACTTCACGCGACACGAGACCAGCCACACCAAGCGCTTCTGACGCGCTTTGTCGCGCAGACGGCTCTTTCATGCTCAGTATCTTGTATTCCGGCATATCTGTGTATTCTTTCCGCTCACGCGCATTCAGGTTAGACTGGTCTCGGCTGTTGTGACTTTCATAGAGCAGAGCAGTTTCGTTTACAAAGCTGATGTATCCGTATTCCGAAAAGCCAAAGATTTGTTGCTATGGTAAATGCGATTGTTGTGTTCACACACACGTCCAGCTTGTGCATTTCTGCTGTAAAGTATTCGGGTAAAATAAATGCTGCAGAGTTGTGCAAAAGCCACGTTGAAGTCTGATGTCATCTTACGCTGCGCGTTTTGCTACATGTTGAGGCAGAACCGTGTTCTGAACATGAGAACTGCAAGGTTTCTAAGAGAGAGAACACCGCGAAGAAAAACTGGTGTGGGTCGGCCACATTTCTTGTGCATGCAGTCTTTCTTGGCTGCGTTCTCAATCGTCTGTCGGCACTAACTCTGGTGTCTGCGCTTCGTTTCAGGCGGAATTGACCCCGGAAGGGCCCGGTCGCGATTCCGCCTCTCTGGGCGGCGCAGTTTTCCCCGGGATGACGCCGGTGGAGACGGCGTCCACCGCGCAGTGGGCGGCGCCGTGGCACAAACCAGAGCCCCCCGTCAAACCCCTGCATCGGTGCACCGTGTGCAACAAACCGTACACCACCAGCATGGGACTGTTCTACCACATGCAGCACCATACAGGCACGGGTATTTTTGTCATTCGTGGCGAGGGTAAAGTTGGGGTGTGTTCCTCTGCACAAAACGCTCTCTTGTGGCCACGATTCAAAGAAAAGATTGATCGCAGGTCGCGACCAAGAGACAACAGCAATCGTAGAACACACCAAAAACTGCAACAGGGAACGGTCTGGGAAAGGCTGTTGTCAAGATGCTTGTGGATCAATCGTTCTGAAGGGATTTCATCGGTCTGACTGACCTTTATCTTGCGCAGGTCGGTACTCGCACTGGTGCGACCTGTGCCGGAAGGGCTTCACGACGACCGGGCAGTACAAGGACCACATGTTGGCGCACGAGGGCCGCAGCTACTCCTGTCGCTTCTGTGGGAAGAGCTACAAGAACGAGCAGAGCCTCAAGCGACACGTGCAGACGCTGCACAACTCATCCACTGTGCTCGAATAGTTCGTGCGACCTGCACACTGTAGAAAGGAACTGGCTGTGCGGATGTGACCGAAACCTCTTCAACAATCAGACTCTGGTGATTGTGGGAAGAAACGGAGTTGATCCGTTCATTTGACTGCTGCGTATTCCATGGTTACTGCATTCAGTTTGCCAAGCTCATCTTGAGCGAAAGTCTGCTCTTATTGTTTTGTTCGCTCGCGCCGTTGTTTCATTGGTTGGTAATAGTAAAAGCACAAGTTGCATGTTTTGGCTTCGAGAAGTTGGTCTCGTATGTCGAGCGCAATGCGGATCAACGACGCGTGTTTTGCAACAAAGAGACCGTTGTGGAATTGTGTGTGTGTAGACGGACCTCTCCCCTCTCCGTCGCCAGTCAAGTGGAAGTCGACTCCGTTTTGCTGTAACCTAAAGTTCCGTTTTCTGCAGGAAGACAAAACGGGTCGTGCTGATAGTTGTCAGCGCACTGATTGTGAAACCACACGAACTTTGCTTTGCTGAACTGAAACTGTTTCAGTTGTGAGGAATAAAGCTTTCCGGTAATCAAGAACTGTTTTGCAAAAGTTCGTTTTTGTGGGAAGAGTGACGCAAAGTTGCAACTGGTGAGCTGCACGTAGATTCTTCCCACATCTCTGGTGTGTGGTTCGAGAGGCCGCGGCTAACGTTGGTCGCCGTGGTCCGGTCGGGAACCTGTGCAGATTCATGAGTAGAATCGTCTCGTTTTGATTTGTGAATCTCCGAGGAGAAAGATGTTTAGAAAAGTGCAGTTGCTGTTCCAGCTCTTAATTTCTAAAAAGCAAGGTGCCTTTGTGAAAAATGGACGCAGAAGAGAAGTGCAGCTGATTGTTGCCTGTTCCCAGTGTGGTGCAGTGCTCAAGAGAGATGCAGCGTTCGCCAGAAATTTAATTGAGGTGCGGCATTGGCTTCTGTACGTAAGATGGCAACACGGTTTTGCGGAAAACTATCTGGTGAGCAACAACGTGATCACACGGAGTTGTCACACGAACCACTCGCAACACGCGAGACGTAACACACTAACGGCTTCGTTTTGCTGCTCACAGTTGACACCCACGGCATTGTTGGTTTTGCCTGGTTCACCTTTCAGACTTTGAAGGTGGAATCGTTCGCAGCGAAGCGCACGGCTCCTCGGAGGTCGACCGCAGCCTCGCCAGGCGAGGACATCTACTGCATGTTCAACCCGGTCAGCGGCAAGTACCACTGCCCCAGGTGCGACAAGACGTTCGGCAGCAAACTGGGACTGAAGTGTCACTACCAGGAGCACACAGGAAACTACAGTTATTGGTGTGAACAGTGCAAGAAAGGGTTCACTGTGAGCTGCAACTATGACTACCATATGGCCAGGCATGAAGGACGAACCTTCCCGTGCGATCTTTGTGACAAAAGATTCGCCAAAAAAAGCAGCCTCGCCGCGCATTACAAAGGACATGGTAATTCGTCGTCATAAAGCTGCTGAAGACGACTTGTACGCTGTGCAATGTCAGGTATGCTAGAAATGCTTGGTTCTTCATACGTTGACGTTTGGAAGCGGGACGATACTTACCACAGAACTTGAGACGCTCCTCGCTAATCACAACGAGCGTGTTACGAGTACGAATTGTCTTTTTCCAGAAAAACAAAATCCTGTCGAAACAAAGGACGGGTAATGATCTGTTCTCTATGATCAACCCCGTCACAAAGAAGTACCACTGCCCTTTGTGCGACAAAGCGTTCAGTGGAAAAAGTGGATTGCGGCAGCATTACCAGGGTCACACGGGAAACTACAGCTATTGGTGTGGCGAGTGCAAGAAAGGGTTTACAATTAAGTGTAACTACGAGAACCACATGGCCAGGCACTAGGGCAGGACCTTCCCGTGTGATCTGTGCGACAAGAGATTCACCGGGAAGGACAAGCTGACTTCGCACTACAAAGAACATTTGGCTAAGTGAGCTTCTTTAAGGCGGTCGAGCGTCTTCATGCAATTCTCGAAGAGGAATTTTCGTGTGAAAATTGGGTTCCCAGAAAATTCATGTGCTTCGTCCATCTCCAAAAAAGCGAGTTGTTTTTGAAAGCTGTGCTTTCTATTTCGTTTCGTGCAGAAAAAAGTCGCATTGTCAGCATCACCTCGTCTCCCACGCTGGGAAGGCGTATCTGATGTCAGTTTGCGCCGTGAATGGTCATTGATGCATGTGACCAAGACAACAGAAGATTGTTAGCAAACTTCAGATCTCCGACAGTGGGAGACGGGCTCCTCCGTCTTGGTGCAGCTCATTCCCCATCACTTTGTTTGCAATTAAATTTGTACAAGGGCTTGTCTCTGTGGTGCAATCAGGGTGGCTGAATGCATGTGTGGGTCCATGTACTGTTCACATGTATCTCACCTCGTTTCGGGGATTGGGGTTCTTGCAAACCGTTCACCGTCTGGCAGAACCAACCACAAATCATGCGGCACTCGTTAGGCAAGCAGAACAGTGAATAACATCTGCAAGTATCAGACACACCCTCCCCATGCACCTCCATTCTTATCCTGGCGACGCCCCGTGTTTAAATGGGCAGCATATTTATTCACTGCTTGGTTTCCGAGACACTTGAAGAATTGAAGAAGACCGAGTCATTTCCGTGTTGTTTCTGAGACAAGTCAAGAAAAGTGGCATCCGCTGGAGGATCGTGACGTGGTAAATTTTTGGCAGCAAAGAATTTTTATCAGAATGTTGATGTTGTGTTATGACCACTAACATTTGATGTTGTGTTATGACCACTAACATTCTCTGTGTTCGTGATCGTGCATGAAACTCGATAATCTTCAGCAACAAAAAGGCTCTTCAGCAACAAAAAGGCTCTTGGTTTCGTCACTTTGCTTCGCGGTTCCTCGTTGCAGATGCTTCACCATCCCAGAGAGACGCGCCCAGAAGGCGGTCAGGCGCGGAAAAGAAAGTAGACGCAAAGTGTGAACGAAGATGTTTTCAGTATGGTGAATCCTGTGACGGGAAAATACCAGTGTCCCATGTGTGACAAAGCTTTTTCACAAAGACCGGGATTGAAGCAGCATTACCAGGCCCACACAGGAAACTACAGTTACTGGTGTGGTCAGTGCAAGAGAGGATTCACTGCCAAAATCAATTTCGATGACCACATGGCGAAGCATGAAGGTCGAACTTTCCCGTGCGACTTTTGTGAAAAAGACTTCCAATCCAGGAAGACCCTGTGGGCACACAAGAAAAGCCATGCTGTCTGAGGAACTCGAAAAGTTGTTGGTGAGAACCGCTGCTCATTGTTCGTCCTCGTTTGAAAAATTATCTGCATGTCGCAACAATGGAGGAAGGTTTCCATTGCAAAGAAAGTTTTCACCAGTTGCCGCAGGTCACGCGGGGAGGTGTACGCCAATCCCCGTTTCCCATTTTGCTTGCCTCAATTGTAATGGACTGCAGTTTTGCAACATCACAAAACGTCTTGCGTGTACACTCATCGTTGTTGAAGTTCAGTTCAATCACACAACTCGCTTCCTGCCAAAAGGACTTTGAAAGGTCACAATCTCGAATTTTTCCAGTCTGTGACTCTCACTAATATTATATGTACAAACACTGCCTAATTGGTGAACCTTGCTGCTATCGTTCCTAACATTTCAGATGTTGCCCGTCTGGAAAGAACGAAGAGAACCACACCTTGTTCATCATGATGCCCAGTTGCAGCAAAACAAAAATTCGTCCAGCCTTGTGAATCGGGACACATTTGGCCAGGTGAATCATGTGACTGGAAAATACCACTGCCCTTTGTGCGACAAAACCTTCGGCAGTAAACCCGGACTCAGGCTGCACTACCAGGCGCACACCGGAAACTACAGCTACTGGTGTGCTCAGTGCAGCAAAGGGTTTACAGTGAAAATAAATTATGAAGATCACATAGCAAAGCATGAAGGCCGGACCTTCCCGTGCGAGTTTTGTGACAAAAGGTTTCAATCAAAGAAGACTTGGTCTGCACACAGGAAAGGTCATTCTGTGTGACAATGCGACATTAGAGAGAAAAATTTTCGTTTGCTTTCACTGGTTCGTTGAGATTTTTGTTGGCCGACTGAGAAATGTGCATTGGAAGAGACAAGTTTAAGGAACCAGCGGTTGAAATATCAGTTTGTCATGAAGAGCTTCTTGAAATCTTCCATGTTTGTATTTCAAGTTTTCTGGAACTTTTGTTTTTGGTACACCACTAAATACGACGTGTTTCGGTGTGTATCTGTTGCAGTCGTGCTTCAGAAAAAAATAATGTCAGATGACCCAACCCCCACCTAACGAAATTGAACTTTGACAAGAATCGACCCAACCCCCACCTAACGAAATTGAACTTTGACAAGAATCGACAAGTTGAAAAATGGTGGGTTTCTGGTGAGGCGAAGTGCTGGTGGGTGAATTTGTTACCGATTCGGCGCTTCGCCGTGTATCCACACTGCAAAGTGTTCTCGTTTGTACTGACGTGTTTCTAACGTACTGACATGCGTTCTGAAAGAGAAAGATCAGATCTGAGAATTTACTTTGCAGGACAATGCCAGTCACCTTTGGGGAAATGTTCACTCTGACGCAGCGAAACGAGAAAAAGCCAGTTGCCCAAGACAGCTTGCAAAGGTTGACGACATCTTCAGTACTGTATGATAAACCCTTTCCCTCGGTGCGACAAAAGCTACAGCCACAGAAGGGGCTTGACGCAACATTACCAGGGGCACACTGGCAACTATACCTACTGGTGCGACCAGAGCAAGAAAGGTTTCGTGGTGAAAAGTCATTACCGAGGCCATGTCGAGAAGCAGCACGGACTGTGCAATGAGGGTTGATCTGTCGTCGTCGTCGTCGTTGTTGTTGTGCCGTGTACCCGCCCCCCTCACACATCGACGTGACCAACTTGGAGTAGGAGTAGATGCTGTGTGAAAAACCATGGGGGGGGGGAGGTTACACAACATCTACTCCCAAGTTGGTCACCTCAGAGCAGATCGTGTTTGAGAAACTTTGAGATGCTGCGTGGGGGGGGGGGGGGGGGGGGGGGGGGGGGGGGGGGGGGGGGGGGGGGGGGGGGGGGGGGGGGGGGGGGGGGGGGGGGGGGGGGGGGGGGGGGGGGGGGGGGGGGGG
>JAAUXT010144146.1_pt1 | contig 34446 bp, 25 predicted proteins | sample 7278171 | NCBI WGS metagenome assembly JAAUXT01 (sample SAMN14350112, study PRJNA611818) | marine sediment metagenome | isolation source: surface marine sediment (1.8m) | place: French Polynesia: Moorea | collected 2018-08 | reverse complement strand
GACCCAAATCAGAGCAAGCCAAATCAGAGCAAGCCAAATCAGAGCAAGCCAAATCAGAGCAACTGAAATTTCCTCAAATCACCGCGAGCTCCATGGAGCTATTTTTTTCACTTGACGCGTCCTGATGAACTTCGGGTTGTCGTCATCACTTTGAGCGACTGATAGATCTACATGTCGAAGCTGCACCCTGCTTTGTTGCAATGTTTCCGTAACACATCAGATTCACAGCTGCTGGTTCACTCTTCCTCCTTCTGTTGAACTTGCGTCACAGAAAGTTGATTACCTGCACATAGCGCAACAGAGGTGTCCGCAGTCGACATCTCCGTGAGCTGGGCGACATCTCTGTTTTGTTGCAAAAAGTTTCTGTGTGTCACTGTTGTTTTCTGTCACTGTTGGTGTGGCCGTGCACACTTTCCTCTCTCGGTAGGTTCTTCCTGGGTCCCGTCGCACGGATAGTGGGTCTCACCAAGCCCCCACCCCCACCCCAGCAGGACGACAGTCAGGAATGGGCTCTGACCCCTTGCCCCGGGCTTCGATCAGAGGAAGGTCCCGTCGCTTCCTGAGCACTGAGAGGCCCAAGGCTCCTCGTGGTTCGTTCACTGACATTTGTTTCGTTAACTTGCTGAAGCCGGACTTGTCAAGACTGACAACAGCAAAAACATGTGGAAGAAAGAAATGAATACTTCAACACAACATCTTGTTTTGGACGTTTAGCTTCCATCAAAATACAGCTCTGTTACTGGATTTCGCAAAGCGATTTCTTCTCCTTATATCCCACGACCAGTGCATTAACGCCCCATTTTCTCGATTCCGGTGGGAGTTGAGACCACGAGAAGTCTGCTGCCAGGCCACCAGAATTACTTCTAATGACAGCCTGCAAACCGCTCCTGTGTGAAACATTAAAATGTCTTGGGCTTTCTTCAGAATTGCAAGAGAAAAGGAACAGAGCACGAGGTAAAAAGAGCACATTATTCTGCTCAATTAGACCGACAATCGCATCAGCGACGTTTCACACTTCAACACATCCCGTTGCATTCCACTTGTGCTGAAGGCAACGGCTTGGGAATTGTTTCTCCTGGTTTTTTGTCTGTTCAACTTTCAAAAAAGTCCTGGAGCCCTGCTCATCAAATTGAGTTGCCATCACCGACAGCTTGCAATAATTGGGTTCTAGATTGACACCTTCGGCAAGAAAGGTGGGCGAGAAGTTGGGCGTGACGTCTGTGAACGCAGCTTTACGCCAAAGGAGCATGGACTCACCCTCTCTGACAACAAAATATCAACCTCAGTTTCACAAAGCAGAGAACTTGTAGTGGCTCAAAGGGAGCCCAGTATTCGTCGCAAAAATCAGATAACTTCATAGTTCTCCCTTTCACGATGAACATGAAACGAGACGACGTGGTGCTCGTCAAAAAAGCACCAACGAACGATTCTTCTCGCCGCCGCATGCGACCACACCCATCCCCAGGGAAGAACATTCGATTCACAACAAAACTTGTTCGCTTCAACCAGCAACTAACATCAGGTGTCCCATGTGTGTTGTCCAAAATTTTCCTTGATGACACAATTATTTCTGAGGGCATTGTGGGCAGAAGTGTCCAGTCTGGATGTCTGGCTGGTCAACACTGCGGGCGACGGAAGCGATTCGTCACCGCGACGCGACGCCCTTCCGCCGCAGGGCGGCTGCACCGCGCGCCGGGGACGAGCCGGTTGCAAGCGCACCCATGATGCAGAGGGGTGATCCTCAGGTGTGCCCCAAAATGCCAAATGTTGTTATTTTTCCAGCGAACACGCAACCTGAGGCAGCAACCTGAGTCTCTGAGTTCTTTCCTGCCTCTGGCATCACACAAACTGACTTCCTGTTTTTCCTTTCCCAATTTTGTGTGCCTCAGGTGTCATTAGAACCGGCGGCCGAACCCGCAAACATCTTCCCCTGAGAGCATTTCGTCGTTTCCTTCATCCGGAAGTTTACTGACCCTGACAACACAAAGTTGCTGTTCTAATTGTTCTGCAGAATTGGGAGAAAGCTCTGAGCAGGACTTTTTTCTTTCAACTGATTCTCACACTGCAGCTTATCTCAGGGTTGAAATTGTGTCTGATCACAGAGAAAAGGGCATCAAACAAGAACACTGAAGTTGCCGTTTGTGGTGTGACAGCGGTGCTTGTTTCAGGCACACTGCCTCTGCGGTTTGGGTGCTTCAGCTGTTTGACCCATCAGTCGTGGCGCGACAAAGCAAATTGTTTGTGAAGTTGGAGCATTGTCTCGATTGCATGCTGATTGCTAAAAGCTCAAAGTCACGTCGCTCATTTGACGCAAAGCTGAACAGAAGAACTCAATGAACAAGAGAGTCCAGGAGTTTATCTCTGGCCATGTTTCAGCACCTGCGTCGCTCTTTTTCTTTTCGATTCCAACCAAACACCGCAAAAAACATTTTCGGCCTTGTACGCTGGATGCATCACGGAGTTGCGTCCACAGACAAATCAGTGGGAGCAAGGTGCGTGAGCGAAGATCGACAACGCGTGTGCGGAACCGGCCTCACGTCCGCCACGTGACGGGGTCAGAGGGTCACGGCGACGACGCGCCTCTGATCCAGCGCCATTCGTGGGCACCCAAGATCAAACAATCCATCTTCAGTCGCCACGCGGAGTCCTTTCTTGTGTCAGATTTAATGAAGGAGAAAAGCGAGGAACGAAGGAACTCACTTCTCTTCCAAGAATGACATTCCCACAGTCTTCTCGTCAGACGAAGGACCTGCGCTGTCGAAGTCAGCGCCTGTTTGGGCATGACACAGACCTTCCCCCAAGAACCTGGCGCTTTTCTGTCTGGCCGGAGCTCCAAGTGTTCATATCAAACTGACACTCGTTTCTTCACGAAACCCTGCTGATGCAAAAGACAAATCTTGTGTTGCTTGCTCCTGTGCAGGGAAAAAGGCGGTAAAAGTGATGTTTGCTCAACGAACTGAAAAGCAATTTTTCATTCTTATGGTTTCCATGTTGGCTCAGAATCGGAGGTCAACTTTGCCAAAAATCCTCTGGAGTTCCCAGCAAACCTGATTTGTTCCTCGCTGTGACAAGGTTAGGATTAGCCTCAAGTTTCTACGGCAAGCCTCGTGCTTTTGTGCAGCAGCCTCTCCTGTGCGACATGTGTGTGGGTGTCTCTGATCTACAGAACTTAATGCGCATCACCACATCAAAAGCCTCCATATTAACGTCTGCACCTCCTCCTCCCGCTGCCGCCGCGCTCAGAGGACTCGTTCTTCTCGTCGCTTTGATGCCAAAACCAAGTCAAAATCGTCAGAAACGTTGACTTGTTTTCAAAGAGGGTATCAAGTGGGTGGAGAGGCGGTGAAAAAAGTCAGCAAGTGGGAACACCACAGAACAGGAATGCGACAAAAACGAACCTCATCTCAAGGTGCGTGATGATTTTGGCACTCATGCAGCAAACATCAACGTCATCGATCTTAATTTGACAGACTGAGATCTGTAATGTGGTGTTTTGTGCCTGCAATCCTTGGGAGCACAAGGAAGTGTTCAGGCCGTCACCGTTGCATTTGGTGCATGCTTGGCAGCTCTCGTGGTTTTTGCAGCGCGCCACATCGCGCAGCAAAAAGTCGCTGTTGTGTCCCCACAGCCAAGCCAGACGTGGACCTCTTTCTCTCATCTCCTAATGCCTCAGTCCCTCGCATCAAGGTAGTGGCCGACTCCGCAAATTACTTTTATCGATTCAATCCGTTTCACAAGAATGAAATAGCATGACAAGGCGCATTAACATTTCAACTTCTTTCTTTCAAACACACACAGAGTGTTCAACGTTCTGTTCGGGGTTTTCTTGTTCAGTGTTGAAAGAGCTTCGTCCTGCGTCGTTGAATATCAGAATGGGTTGTTCACGTCGGACGCCTGGGGGCCCTGAGCCCCCTCCTCACACCAGAAACGTTCAGTGCCGCAAATTCCAAATAAACATACTTTTCACGTGTCAATTTTTCACATGTTGTAGTCTGGCTCCCTCAGGTGTCGCGTGTCCTCTTGACCAAAACCTGGGAAATTATTTTCTGGAATCTGCAGGTGGCAATGGACTCTCCTGGTCCTTTTGTGAGACCAGTGGGAAGGGTAACTTCTATTTTGGTGGCTTGCTTGACAAACACAATGATTGTCAGGTCTACCTGATGCAGTCTTTGTGTCACTGTGGGAATCATCCTGAAGGACAAGGTCCCGCAGTCTGTGTGGCTCAGCATTAGCCTTTGCTCTCTTGCATTTTCAATGACAAAAGTCACCAGAAAGACACAGGCTCAATGCTATGTGTGGACCAGAGAAAACATCCAATTTTCATCTGATCGCTCGTCACTTTATTCTGTCTCAATCATGAGCATTTATTTCTTTTTAAAAATACAAAAAATCGAACGAGACAGGACGAGATGCTGCATCAGAACACAGTGCGTTCGTGTTCGCGCATTTCATGCTTCGTGACTCTCATTTCCTCCGTCAATTTTCCTGCAGCTTCTCTTCAATGGGCGATTAGGAAAAGCATATTTGACGTGATTCTCTTTGAATATAGGTCAGATTTTAAAATAGGGAGACACATGGCACCTCTGTTTCATACCAGTGTGTCAAAGACCCAGCTCAGTAACCCTCAACAAAGTCTATCAGGATCCATCAGCCTCTTGTAATTGCATTTCTTGCGCTTTTCGCTTCCACTTTGCTTCACCTGATGAAGAGTAGACTACAGTGGATCAACTCGACTAGAAAGGCATCCTCAACATGTTCTGACGAAGCTAAAAGCTTCAGCTGCTCGGGATTAATTTGTGAAACGCGCACTTCGTCTTCCGCACCTGCACGAGACACTTTGTCACTTTGTGGGGACTTCCTGTCATCGACCCTCAAACAGACACCTGTGAAGATCAAATGTTGGAAATTTTGGACTGCCCCACATTTTCTGTTTCATACCGCCTGTTCATGACTGAAAAAGAGTTGAACGAACACTCGTTGGGTGAATCTGCCTCCGAAAGTGTTTGGTCCTGTATTTTGAAAAAAATGCGTCTTCTTTCCCAGTTGTTTTGTGGAAACTTTGAATGGCTTGAAAATCATTCTCTCTGGAAAGATGCCGTTGACGTCTCCTCGTGAGAGGTCGAAACTGTGCTGGCACGATGCACCAAGCTCTCATCTCAGGGAGTTTAAGCATTGGTTTCTGCAATCCGAACTCGATTCCTGAGTATAGTTTTTGTGCCAGTCACTGTGCAGGTGTTCGGACCAGTGTTGAGGTGCAACAAACATTGACTGTTCCTCACACAACATGTGTTGAAGATTTACGAGTGCACGACACTTCCAATGTGAGCGCAGTTGCAATTTTTTCATGCCTGTTTGGAAAACGTAATTCATTGCCCACTTTGGCTTTCCATGGAGGTTTTCTCCTTGCGAGTAAATCCGTCATCGACGGTGGGTAAATGACAATATGTTGTGTTGCGAAGGAGGTGCTTCACCTTCCAATCCGTCCATAAACACTCACTCTTCAGTGCACCGTCAGCACTGCGCAAAACAACCTGCAGCGGATGCTGAAGCTGGTGACAAATTTGTCTCCTGAAAGGGAAAACAAGGCAGAGGCAACGAGAAGTCTCCACAAAGCGCTTCATCCATGCATTGACAGATAAAGACGAAGAAATCCTGAAAAGGTCTTGAATTCTGCTGGTTAGATTTTACAAGAGGGACATTTTTGCTTGGAAGAAAACTTCATTTCAAAGAAAGTAATTATGTTCTCGTTTTTTGCACAGAACTCTCACTCGCAGTAGGAAATGTCAAAACTATCAGTTCTCAGGGTGTAAATTCTGAGGCTTGAGCCTCTCAGCGCGGTTTATGTCCCATCAATATCCGACAAGACACCGCAGTGAGGATAAACTCCCCTCACAGAATCCTCAAGGTATTGAAACAGTGGGATTTCCAACCCGTCGAGGAAAGTGTTCTGAGAAACTCTACAAATTTGTGTTTTTCAGCTTTCATTGCTGCAAATGTGAGACGTTTCGTTTTCCACATAATTCCACAGCACAGCAAAATCCAACGACCCACCGAAAACAACTTTATCTCAGGCAGGTATGCATCCCCTGAAGAAAGGTGGTCTTTGAATTTCCACGCCAGAAAACACTGCAGGTGCACAGCGGACTCCTTTGTGGGCGCCGCCCCGCATGAAACAAATTGTGCATGCATAGGGACATCTTTCGTCTTTTGGTGTGCTTTGAATCTGTGTTGGTCAGGTTTTTGAAACACGCATTACACACAAAATCCATTAGCGGAGCGGAGGAGCCAGTGGCTCCAGCACTGTGAGCAAGGAGTGGAAGACACCGCAAGAATGTGTCAAAACAAAGCTGTGAATTGGCACCATTTACTCACAGAAACCGTCAAAGAAGACGATGAGGAACGTCATTTTTCGTTTTGCCACATTCGAACACACACTTGATCGCGCACAAGACGTGTACAATTGTGAGCCGTACAAAAAAAAACATAGATCTCGTACTCGTACTCCCTCTGATCTTGTGGGAAAAGATCAAACGTTTTCGCTCCCGAGCTCCATTGTTCTTGTCACAGGGCCCAGTCACTGTGCTTTCGGCGCCTTTTTGACTGATATTCTGGTGCACCAGCCTGGAAAGATGCCTTCAAACTGCAGTGACCGCCTTGGACTACGTTGTTCGCAATTGCCCTGCAACGGAAATGGATCGTGTGCAAGTTCCTGATACGATGTTTCCTCTTCCGAGATAACGCTCGCAGCCAAATGAGTCACTGCACAATGCGAAATTAATGGGCATAAACACTGTATATCATAATGAATCACGCCTGAGCAATAGTTGCCTGGAAGGTAATGATGTGAAATGTGAATTCATGTTCAGATATCAAAGAATAGATGGGTGGAAAGAGGCAAAGGGCGTGTGTTCCTGGGTGAACATTCGCCTGCTAATGAACAGCACGCCCTTATTCGAATGCTGCAACAGGCAATTTGACTCGCAGAACTTCATTAGATCCCCGCAATTATTGCTGCTCAGGAGGTGATAAGTACTAACAGTTCACGCTCCAGTACTCCGATTACTCTTTTTGACCCACAGAATGACCTCGAGGGATGATTCATCCGCGTTTCAAAATGTGGGTCAAGTCAAACAAGATCACAGCAGCGTTGTTGGCACTTCGTCAATCGTCCCCAGGAAAAATCCGTTTTGATGCGTTTTCTTTCCTGAAGGATCGGCGATGAATGAAATTTTTGGACAAACATCGCCTCAATCAACTGCAGGCTCAGTTTTCCTCCGGTCCACTGCACAACTTTGGTGATCTTGTGCACGTACGAGCACGTGTTGCGATCGAACCTTGGACTCGTCCTTCATTTCCAGTGGACGTAATTGTGTTAGCAGCCCCAGCAGCAGCTGTACTGCAGGCTCTAATAAAATTCAACGCTAATTAATCAGTACAAATAGCATTTCTTTGAGAAATTGCTTTGTTGAGAAGTGAAAGGCTTTTGCGGTCGCCCGCAACACGCAGGCGTCGGAGGGAGAGGCGTGCGCTCGCAAATTCGGATTTATGCGTCCACATCTGCAGGTCAAACAAGTAATGACGTTCTTGCGTGTCAGGCCGGACCGAGCAATAACTCCACATCGCTACCGTTCTTTGAAACGCGGAGCGATGCTTCAACACCAGATGGACAGTTTTCCCCCCTTCCAATAGCCTTGCAGTGCACGGGAGAACAAGCCTTACCAGACTGCAGATGACAAGCGTGGCGTTGTTCGTTCCTGCTCGGTAGTCATCCATCACGTGATTCGCAACACAGCGCTGAATAACTGACCATCCCACAACGATTGTTGTCTCGGATTTGTGCCTCTGACCACACTGCCAAGTTTCAGAATCAGGAACCGTACAGTGCTTTTCTCCGTGCGGATGTTCTGTTTCCACGCGCATCCCAGTGACACAAGGATCCGGACCCCACCAGCCCTGGGCACAAATACAAGTCCTCCACTTCCTCATGCCTGACTCATTTTTTATTGTTTGCGCGACAGGATGTTTGCATTTTGCACAACTGCCCTTCAGGCTCGGAACTTCGCTAAATGAGGAAAGACATCTCCATGAAGGATTTCCGCGCCTCACAGACTTCTGCGCACGTTCTGGGACACACGGCCCGTAGATCTTGTGGCTCATGCACCAGAGTCTTTCAGTTTCACAGTCTTTGTGTGGCTAACAATGGAGCAGCACAACCAAAACTTCGTGGTGTTTGTTGGACGGAAAAGCCCATCAGAATGTGAAGCAATCAATGTTCTATTTATACCACAGTGTTGACTTAAACACCGCGAGTTTGTCAAGCCAAGTCAGATAGGCTGACCCTCTGGAGAGCGGCGGGAGAATTGAATCTGCCACCAGTCAACACAGCGCGGCTCGCGGCTGATGAAGCCGCCGCAGACTCTGCGATTGTCGTGGTTCCCAGAGGCAGCACTGGTCCACGGCTTTCAAATTGAGTTGGAAGTTTCTTTGTTCCGCACCATACGAGCATGAATGCAAGTCTGTGCACACACACACACACATACACACACACACAGACACACACACACACACACATCCCAACAACGTGGGCTTCCGCCTCAAGCTCGCTGCACAGACAACCCACGGCGCTGAAGTTGGCACACCCAGCGACGAGGCTTATCTCCTGCTATTTGTCTTCCGTGACCCCCGCACCGCGCGTTCGTAAATTGCGCGCAGGGTCTCGAGAGACTCCATTAGGCCGAACTGGATTAGAGAGTTGAAGTTCCGCGTCGAGTGCGCTCACCTCCGACGAAAGAGCGCAAAAGAGTTATTGAACGCACCTCATGATATCCGCAGAGGGACGCAGAAAAAGTCTTATTTTTTGGGGCTTCGTGGAACAGGAAACATGGGCTTGTCTGTGACATCTTTTTGGGTTGCTCAGTGACAATTTGTGCCTTCAAGTCCCTGGTGACGTTGCTGCATGAGCAGAAGACTCCTACAAACCAAGGAGACTCTTCGAAATTCAACCGAAAGGGGTTTCTTCAGGACGAGAGGTGGTGTCAGACGGGAACCGGGCTTCTCATTCGTGGTAGTTCGTGCCAATGGAAATGTGGGATCGAGCAGACTGTCGGGATAAATTACCAGACTTGAATGGTGAGCGTCACCTCCAGAACCTTTGGTTCCACGGCGCTGACGCGAGGGTTGCATGTTCATCAGCCACAGAAGATCACAGACTGTGCTGTCAGTTCACATTCCATGGGTATTTTACTGCCAGCCACATGGCAATTTGTTCCAGAAGTAGGTCAGAAAAGTGGGTCAGGATCAGGGAGGCGACGACGTGCGGCCGTCGTGCGGTGACGGATTGATGTCGGCGGAATCGTTACTCGGGGCGATGTCGACTTCCTTCTGCTACCTCCGAAGACAAAATTGACAAGGCTGCAGGTCCTGATTGCTCGTATTGGACATGCATACAACACAAGTGATCAGTGTGTATTGAGCGAGCTATGGAAAGCTTCAGGTAAGACTGGAACTGGAACGTTTCGTCAATGCGTGAAAGACAATTTACCTCAAGGACGATGGTCCTACCTGCTCTTTCAAGACGACGCACAGTTCTCTGCTGCCTGCAGAAGACACGCACCATTGTGTGTGATTTGAACCTACCATTCTCTCTGCACCGCGGTGGCGTTGCAGAGAAAAAAGTGGGGCTTTTCTTGTGAGAACTGCCGGGGCGTTGTCTCAGGCGCGAACAGCGCGTCTGTCTGTGAACATGACGACGACGGCACAATACGCTTCCTGACAATTGCCCGATAAATCCCTCGGTGAAGCAGCACGGTGTGTGCACGTCCACAATACAAATTACTGTCTCCAGGTGAAAGCAGGTCACAAATCCACTCCTTTCATTACCAGACTGCTGCTTCTGGAAAACTACACGGAGAAAGAGCAAGGAAACGCCCACAAGGGTTTGTCCGGATCAAAAAAGAATTTACAAATTGGCACCGAAACTTTCATCGAAGGGTTTCCGATCGTCTACGTGAGATTTGGCCTGTGGGAGGTCTGACCCCAACTTTGCTGTCAGTGAAAAGAGAAACATGTTTCCACGAGTCCGTTGAACCAATCCATGAGTATCGGGACAGCACTTTCAAGTTCCGCATTCTGCTTCAAACATCTGTCTTGATGTTCAACTGCAACAAACAAAACAACAAAATGTCGTTGTCACAAGCTGAGATCTTTTTTCCTGAGACAGACAAATGATTATTGGCGCTGAGCCTGCTCGTACTCTCAGTTCTGACAACGTGATTGAAAGCTTTGAAATTGAGTCATCGATTCCTTTTTTATTTCGCCCAATTGATCAAAGTTATGTTCAAGTGCAGTCGGTGTCTCTGTTGTTTTGTCCACGACGAATCTCGAAAGATCAAAGACGGGACGAGTCACAGCAGTTCGATTTTTTTCAAGCTCAAGGAACTTTTGTTTTGAAATGCAAATTCGTGGCTGCTGCACCTGCTATGGTGAATGTCTGCAAAAACTCTTCCCAAATCGTAGTGTTAGCAAAACATGAAGATTTTTGGTACAATCACTTTGTGTGACACATCGAAATCATGCTGCCACGCAGCAGGTGCAATATTTGCACCAGCAATGACAGCTTCAACAGCGCAAAGAGCGCGCAATGCATCTGGACTGTCAGAGTGTCTTTTTCTGGAAGTAATGTTCTTGTTTTGAATCTTCACCCGGCAGCGTGTGGTTGTAATCATCTGGGATCTTTCTTGTATGAAGGTCTTCTTGTTGTTCTGTTCATGTGGGGTCAGATCTTCTGGGCGGACATTCGTCCGCTTTTCTTCCGTCAGCAGTGTCAGAAGAGTGACCTGACCAAAGCTTGTAAACCTGGACAGATCACCAAACAGGCTTCGTGCAATGCACAAAGATTCAGTCCATCAAGCTGAAGGTCTACTGGTGGCAAAGGTAAAACGCCAATTCAAGACAGGTTTTCAGTCTTCACGACAAAGTTGCACGGATAGCAAACACAGAAAAAAGGAAAGGGTTTGGTGTTGCCGTCGGCTACAGATTGGAATTCCACAGACCCTGGCGACCCAACGTCCGGTCCCTGACGACTGCCAACTGCCTGGCATGCGGAATGGAGCTTCTGTCTGGTGTAGAGGGCCGCACACGGTGTCAGCTTTTCTTTCCTCAAGCTTTTGCTGTGTCACTCCAAAAAAGTCCAGCTGATTGCGCCAAAACTACACACGTCTGGATTTACTGCAACAGAAATCACACAAAGAAGCAAATGAACACGCAGTTGTTTGCCCTTTTTTTTTTTTTTTTGAAAATATTTATTTATTGACGATTAAATTATACAATTCTCTCGTCCTTTCATAACCCGCACACACATACAATTATTCCTATAATTAATTAGTTGTGATGGCAGTCAGATAAATCTTTTTGTTTTTTCTATATATTTTGTAAATTTATTTATGATAAATTTATATTCAGTTGGATGTAAAAAGTTTTGATTATTATTATTTAACAATAAATGTAATAAATTTCTTCTGGTGACATTTTTTAATTTTGCAATTGTTTTAATTTGATTTAAAAAATTTTGCCTATAATACTTATATTTTGGACACTCAAAAACAAAATGAAATAAAGTTTCCTGTTGTCCTGTAGGACAATTAATGCATAAATTATTTTCTGAAATTCCCATTTTATACTTGTCACTTTGTAATAAGCTATTTTGCATTCTAAAAGATAAATAAATGGTGTCTTGATAATTTTCATATGTATAATTATTAATATTTATGTCTTGCTGATTTTTAAGCAAATTTTTAAAATCTTCATAATTTCCTGTATTTTTTATAGTTGATGGTAACTTATTCCATTCTCTAAACATTTTAACAAAGAAAGAGTTATAAAAATGATTTCTTCTGCTTAGTAACTGTTGTAAATTATTTTTATATCTATCACTATGCCTCAATGTAGTAGAAAAAGGAAATTGTTCATAGATTATTGAAGGTGTTTTAGTAAATTTAATTTTTGCAAACATTGTCATACTTAAATATTTACACCTTTCTGAAAAAGTGTCCCAATTTATTTCCTTTAACAATTTTACTCTATTAGTATTTTTATAGGCTTTTGTACAAATTAAGGCACTATGATAGTATAATTTTTCTATTTTTTGTAAGTTTTGTAAAGTAGTATTACAATAAAACATACTTCCATAATCTATTATACTTTTAATAATTGTAGTAAATATTTTCTCACATATTTTGAAAGTAACAATTTTCCTTATCTGTTTCATCATTCTTAAAATTCTACTCACTTTTGTTTGTATATAATTAATATGATCAGTCCAAGTAAGTAACTTTGTTTGCCCTTGTTTGCCCGCCTGGAGACAGTCGTATTCCAGGTTCCTGCTGGAATTATCAGAGCATTTTACCAACTGTGTTGTCTTTTGTGTCTGTGGTTTCGAATTCGAACTTTTGTCGCAGAATCATTGTTTTTCATCTGCTTCGATTCGACCCGGATTGTCTTCCTCACGCAGCGCCCTTCACAGCCAGGACGTCAAACCTGAAGCGACCTGTGGCAAACTCCACCGGTGTCCGTATCCGTCGCGAGTGCAGCATCAAAAGGACCTTTTTCTCCCACAAACAGATCCTGTTGCTGAAGGTCCTCTCGTTTTACGCGAACGCGTCTCGGTGGATTTGCTCTCAGGAGATCAATGGGCAGACGATGTGGTGCGGTGGATGATACTCGCCAAAAATCACAGGCTGGCGCGAACAAAACACACAAAATTGCAGGTGAATGGCGCAGACAGCATTTCGAATTTGACAGTTTTTGGTTCCGAATGCCTCCTGTTTCTCGCGTCACGCATCTGTACGTACATGTGAAAGAGAAAAGTTCAGTTGGGTGTTATTTTTCCAAGTGAGTACAAAACTGTCTTGCATGTCTGGTTTTCCTGTTGCAAAAACAAAGCCTGAACCTGCTTGCGCCGCTGTGTGCTCATTCTTCACATCGTTCCATTTCGTAGATTCTTGCACCTCAAAGAACAGTCCAAGGAAGCACGATTCTGTGGCACATGGTCTATTTCGTCAAATTTCTGTTCTTGGCATTCTGTGCTGGCAAAATCCAGGCCAAGCTGGGATCTGTCATTTTGCTCTGGTGGGTCGTCAGGACGTCAACAAGATGAGGAACACTGCACGTTTGGTTTGTCCCGTATTTCGTGCAGCTTTCCTTTGATCGGGTGTGTGCAAACGAGTTTGTGTGTGTGTGTGTGTGTGTGTGTGTGTGTGTGTGTTTGTGTGTGTGTGTTTGTGTGTGTATGTGTGTATGTTTGTTTGATGCTTTTTTGAAGCATGTTGCACGACAAAATGACAAGAACAGTTGTGTTCGTATCCATGGTTTCTTGACTCGAGTGAGTCGTGCAAAAAAGACCACGCAGAGACAATGCCCAAGTTTCTTCTTTGTGATACCTTCTGGTTGGTAGCCAGTGAATGTTTGAAAGGAATGTACCCAAGCTTTCCGTGGTTACCAAGCTCACAGCTGGTTTCCAGGTCCTCAGCTTTCAGGGCATTCATGTGTGGGTCACGTACGATGAGAGAACCAACTTCTCCCGAGTCGTATGAAGAGACAAAAGGCAGTGGCGGTGGTTCGGAGTTGATTGGGGCGGGTGTCAGGTGACGGTCTCTCATTATTGGTGTCTGAAGAGGAGTCTCCCCTGCGGCCCTGGGGCCACTGCCACTCAATACATTCTCTCAAAGCGCCACACACACTGTCAGGCTGCAGCGCCATCCTTCCTTGTTTTGTGAAAACTTTTGGACACAACTCAGTTCAGTGTGGCGTCGAGATTCAAAACAAAGGTGCCAGCTTTGTCACCCAGTATCACAGCGACTGTGAGTCAGGGCAGCACCAGAATACATTGGACACATGCCATTGAAAGGACGGCGCGACAGCGCCAATGGAGACATTGGATGTTCCCGCCTCTCCCCAACATCCGGACATAGAGGAACCACTGCACGGTCAATGGAGACCGGGGTGAACCAAAGATTTTGGACGGTTTCTTGTCGAATGTAAATGAAACTACGACGAGATGTGTTGGGAGAGGTCCAGATCCACTTGTGTGCTGATGGTCAGATCCAACAAAGCGCTTGGGTGTGTTCATCCATGCGGGAAAGGCTCTGAAACATGACAATGTGTGGCTGGAAAACACTTTTTTACAAATGAATGTATGACAAGACTGGAGCAACCGTTAAAAATAATTTTATTGCTTTAGTCTTTTCTGGCCTCGCCAGCGAACACGGAAACACAAATACAAATCTAATTTACACCGCAAGTAAATGACACTCTACCCCGCGTACGTCGTATCTGGGCCTTCTGCGGACCTGGCCTCTTCCTCAGGTCCCGGCCGTGCCCAGCGAAACACAGAATGACGACGAAAAGAGGTCAGCACGACTGACCTCGAAACCGTGCTCCAGTCAGTCAACAATGAAATCGACTTGTGGTTGCAAAAAGAAGGTCAGTGCCGGTTCAGACCCAGGTAGAGGCTCTGAGGGAACTGTTTGGTAGCCCTTTGTCTGGGCAAAAACCCGCGCTTCTTCGGCACGGTCTCGCGTGTTTGTGTTCGAGGTTTGATCAGAACTTAAGTTTTGTTTTGTTGTCAGCGCTCTTCAAAGAGATGTTGCCTTTGAAATACGAGAAGGCGAAAGCTCCGCATGTACACCCTGTGGTTACCCCTTTGCCCTGTGGTACGTACCTCAGGGCAGGTCACCTCGTTGTGAGTGTCTGGTGAGTCGCAGCTACGAGGTATGTCCAGGAATTCTAAGTTTTCGTCCAAAAAGAACGTGACAATGGATGTGCCTGATAAAATTTAATGGTTCAAAATTCAAAATACATGCACAGGGACACAAGGAGAGTGCATTCTGTCTGAACACTTTGTGCAACCTGGACCAGGACTGGGAGGGGCTGAGTCCATTTTTAGCCAGGAACTTCAAGACTGTCCTCTGTTCACTGTGCTCCTCTTTGTTTGGCAATTCCACAATCCAAAATAACAGCAGGAACCATGAAAAGATCCAAGGAATTCTCAAACTGGTCACCATTGAGGGACTTATTGACCTCACTGATGCATCACCCCAACTTTGACCTCCAGCTGATCTTGATCTCTTGACCTTATGCACCTGTGCAGTGTGTGAGTGCACTGGCAAAATCATTGGGATGAGTTCGTCCTGTCCACAAAAAAATCATGCCTGAAAAACAATGTATTTTTGGACAAAACCTAAGAAATCGTGGACATCCCTCGTATGTGCACTGTGGTAGGTGCACATAAGGTTCTGATTTTCTGTTTTGAAAAGAGGTGAGTGCGCCAGGTTCGTGACAACGACGCAACAGAAGCGACATAATCACCGCCAGTTTCTCTTTTCCGTGGAAGGTGGTCCAGCTTTGTTTGAATGATTCAATCAAGCGTGTGTTCACGAAAGTGGCCCTTGTAGCAAGGCGAGTATTCACCGACGGTCAGCCTGCCAGGCGCTCAGATTGCCATCGACAGACGCGGCGTTTCTTGTTGGTTCTCGTAGCGTTGGACAGCGCCGTCCATCGCGTGATTACACGATACCGTGAACAGAGGATCCCACGTTCCAAGAGTGTAAAAATATTCCCCAAGAGAAGACGCCTTCTCGTGTTGCTTTGGTATCTGACTCGGGAAAACAACTTCAGAAACTCAAGTCAGAGGAGCGCTGTTTCAGAGGTCCAGTGCTCCAATACAAATCTGCATAAAATTTCCATTACTCTCCCTTGACTCACTTTCAATTCAGATTCCTATACTTGATTTTGACACTGTAAAAATGATGGTTCCACATCGTGAGATGTGCAAGCCTGGGGATTCTGACTCAAAATGTCATTGTGGTGGACTCTTCAATCTCTGTCAACAATTGAGAATCACCCAAGTTCTCGCCAAATTGCGTGGACTGCAATCACTTGAGTAGAGTTTTTTTGCCTCGAATACAGACATGGCTTCCAGAAATGGAAACTACGTTGAGGTCCCATTGTTCACAGCGCACAATTTCCAGGCTCATAACGCTCGCGATGCTCAGTTCCATTTGGGCGAGGCCGCTGCTTGTTCCCTGGACATCTCGCCGGCCGCATGAGGAAAACAACCTTCACATGGCTTTCTGATCAAGAACAGACTAGTTTTGTCCTTCATCCGCATCTCAAGTCACTCGTGGTGAGTTGTTCCTCAAAAAAGACTCGATTCACCAGAAAACAATTGGATAAGTTTTGAACGGAGTGGCGGCCGTCCAAATCGTTCGTGCCTCAAAAGAAAGGACATGTACATGTACAATATTCAAACTGTTCCAGGAAACAAATTTGCCTCAAAACTACTGAAAACAGCGTGCTGTTTGCGGGGAAGTAGGGCAAAGCCAAGAGCAGAGAGACTTGAACTGTTTGCAGAAAGCCCTTTCAATCTCCTGCGCTGACGTTTGTTCTTCCTGAAGGAGCTGACACGATCAGCAACCGTCCTGTTTGCTTTTGCCCAGCTGCTTTGCTTGTGTTCACAATGTCTCCCAATGCTCCATCGCACGTTTTTATTCCGCACTTCTTGGTCGCTCAGTGCTGAAGTTGTCAACACGTTCTTTCTGTACATTCACAGGAGCTGTTGAAGGTCACCGTTGTTTTTGTCGGATTATCCGTTCTCTTGCATTTCACTTTAATTGAAACTTCAATTTATTTTGCTTGATTCAATGACACACAAATTTCCCGTCTCCAGGCTGAGTTTGCTTTTCCAAACCTCTGGAATCCTCCAGCATGGGTGTGCTCCTGGAGGTGGAGCCTGTGGGAAAAAAAATGAGTCTCATGTTCGGGAGGACGTGAGGCAATCAAACGGCGCCTGGGCTTCCGTTGCTGCTTCTGACTTCTGTGACGCTCAGACCAAACAAGAGTCTTCTGATATGTTTGCTTTGGTCATCCATTTGGCGAGTTCAGTGACACTCGAGCAGAGAGAACCACTTTTGGCTTTGACAATTTGTGCAGGCATTGCGCTCTTTTGTTGTGGTTTGTTGCTTGATGTTTGATTTTCTTTGAGTGAAATCAGGCATTTTGTTTGTTTTCTGAGGAATCTCCGCGACCGGCAAGTTTCAAATGAGTTGAAGACAATGTGTGATATATGTCGCTTCCTCAGCAACATGTTCACCTTCACAAGCGAAGAAGTAATGAGAAAAGTAATTCACAAAGCCGCTTCTGGGCTGTGCCTGCACTTCTTACCGGATAACAATCCATCTTTAGCGACAGCGAAGCACGAGAGAAGAAAGCAATTTGAACTGAAATGCATCGGCTGTGTGATATGATTATGGCTTCAAATCGATACCGACTGAACCCGAAAATAGTGACAAGATGAGCCAAAATTGTGCAATGATTCCAACTTCGTTTTCTTTCCGAAAACATACCAGCAGAATGATGCACACGTAGTTGGAAGAAATGGTTGAATTCTCTTCATTCACACAGGAAAGGAATCCGAACAAAGTTTGTTGTCCACAACTTGACGCAGCTGCAAGTGCAAATTACGGTGTTCAGGTTTCGTCAGCCGACTCCTGGAGCAAATTGAGACAAAACCTCAACACAACCAAACTTTTGCGGGAAAGAAACGAGTTTCATTGTAGCATTTTGATTAATATGCCGCTGGATAAGCACGTCGTTTCCATTTCAATTAATTCCCACCAGATTAAGATTGATTTTTCCGGCAGTATTAACGGAGTAAAGTTACATGGGCTGGAGCACGCTCCACCAATGCTCAAAGTTACAGTCTGCCTTGAGACTTTGAGTATTGTGTACTGAAAGTCTTCATTTTGCAACAATTGTCTGTTTTCCACTTGCTCAAAACCTACTTGTTGGAATGGGACACTACACCCAGCTTGGGAAGAAACAACAGAAATTCTGCCGTCTGCCAAGAAACGCGAACTCAATTTTTGAAAATGTTCGTCACTTCTAAAACTTCTCAGATCATCTCAGATGGGTTGAGGTCAGCCAATAGTGATTGATGTGCGTCGCACAGCCAGAAAAGGAAAGACCTGAAGTCAGGTTTGCATGTGTCGGCTGGGCGCGTAATTATGCCGCAGTGATCAATCACCGAGAAAATTATCAAACCACAAACGCGTTCTTCTGAGACTTGACTGGAGGTTCGAATCTGCGACTGCGATCAGACAGATTGTGAAAACGAACCAACAATGCTGCAGGACTTGTGTGACTTCATCAACAAAACTCAAGTCTGAAAGCGAGTTTTCATTTGCAAGCCAACCACCTCAGAGCAAACGAGTCCAGGGAAATAAGAGAGGATTCCACAGGAAGACCACTTTTCGTTGAATTCTTTTCCTTTGTTCTGACAGTTTGGGCGACATTAGATTCCTTCCCCTCTGAGTTTGTGTGGGAGACAGGATTGCCATAGTCAACAGAAATACAATCAGCGGGTGAGAAACAAGCAGTGCTGTGAATAACACGTCTGGACATTTGAAGTCCCTCGCGGTCGTGTGGTTGTGTGAGGTTCAAATTGGCTGCTTGTGTTGCAAATGTCAACAGTTCCATTGTGGACAGTCTCAGCTGCACTCAGGCTCGAGCAACCTGAGTACGAGCGCAAGAAAAACGTGGCGCTCAACCACGCCACCAAACTTGTGACCAGACTTCAGGCGCACCGGTTCAGAACAAAGGTCTGCCATTGTTTTGTAGATCTATTTCTGTCTCAGTCTCAGTGATTTTCGTTGCAAAAGAAATATTTAACATTGAGCACCAAATACTTCATTTCCGACAATAAAGACTCAATTCATTCATCAATGTCAAATACAGGATGAGGTGCTTCCAGTCTTGTGTTTTTAAATTGGAGCATTTAGCGTTGGGAATAAAGTCTAATGCAGATGAATTGTATTCGTAGATGTCTCGTTTTCTGTGACATTTACTTCTCCTGGAAGTCAGCCGAGGCACCACAAGTCAAAACTGCGACGTTTCAGATGGATGAGTCGGGAGTGCATAACAAAGATAAAAAGGCAACTTTTGCAACCGGAAAACCGCAGAACAGAAGCCATTGCAGCACGCAGGCATTTCAGGGGCCAGGAGTCAATTGCATGTATGATTCAGAGGGCCGTTCACATTTGAAACAGGTGAAACACATGCGTAGGTTGCTTCTCCAGAAGAAAGGAACTTTTTTCACCCACAAAGAATTCGTTTGACAATGTGTACGGTCGGCCAAAATCTCTCTGGGCAGAAAATTGTGGCTTGTTTTGTCTTTTTCAGATTCCTCTGTGAGAACTCTAATTGCGTTGGATGTTCTTTCAGGTTCACAGTCGTTTCTGAAGGACATAACAGAGAGAATTCTTGGTTTTAGTGTTGGTCTGGTGGGTGTTCAAATCACCTCCACATGCAAGCGCACAACAATGTTGAGAACAAGCACAAACCTTGAGGGCCCTTGAAGCTTGGGTGCTGAAATCTGGGGTGGAGTTTGAACTTCCTTGGGTCAACCGTTCCTCTCCCCTCAGTAAAATGCAGATACATTGAGAAACCAAGCACGAGAAAGGAAAACGAGACCGAATTAATCGAAGATGCGGTAAACTGGGTTGAGCAGGGGAAACTCAAACACATGCATCTTCATGGCCGCTGAATCTGATCTCCGCTGACGGGTACTATCAATTTCCATATGCGGCGTCTTCGCAGATCTCCGCAGCCCTTGTCCCGCGCATCAGTTCACTAATTGACAGCTACATATCTTCTCATTTTCTTGGCTTACGCTGCAAAAGAACAGGCTCAATCTGGGCGGATTGTTTTCCATTGCGCTCGCCCACAAATCTTTATGACCTTGTCAAACTAACTTAGGTCGGTACGTAAGTTGAACTTGAGGCTCAGTATCCCTGACGCTGGCAGATGTCAACACCGCTTCGTTTGGCGACCACCAACTACCCACGAGACGGAGAGTGAGTATTGCCCTGCAGGATTCACACAGGACCACAAGGGCGCGAGATTGTTTTCTCGACGTGCGAAACTCACGCTTTGATCTTTCCGGCTTTACAGCGTGAAGGGATGGACAGAAAGTCGTAATGATGAGTGGTGAAGTGGGAAGTGTTCCTGTCAGTAGTCCAGAGGCTTCTCATTCGTAATCATCGTCCCCGATATGACATAATTATCATCCGCAGCCGAGCCTCGCACAGCTGCAAATCACCGGCACCGACACGGTCAGCTCCAGCTGAACCACACGGTCTTATTCAAAGCCTCAAAATGCAAAGAGTTGATAACTTAGCCTTGCATAAACAGGGGATGAACCCAACCCCCTGACCCCAGAAAGGAAAACTTTCACATGCAAAAAAACCTATTTGGCGCTTGAAGTACCGATGTCAAACGAAGCGAAATATTTTGCGAAGAGGTTAGAGTCTTCCCCGCCGGCAAGATCAGTTGAATATTGACAACACATGAATGGAACCCTCATATGGGCAAGACACGTTGTTATCGGAAACCTCTGTTCTTGGAAATTCTGTGGCAGGTGGATTTTTAAATTGCCAACCATGAAGATGTGACATCAAACAGTCGGGCTCTAACAAATTTGTGTGTTGTGGTTGAAAAGAGCAGAGAGGAAAGAAAGTGACATGAGGTATCAGACCTGCCTTTAGCGCAGCCAGAAAAGAAGCAAAGAACCAATCAAGCTCCTTTTCCAAAAATAGATTGTGTGAAGCCTGTCACATTTAACAAAGAATCACATTTTCGGGAGCAAACAGTCCTCCGGTAGAAGACACAATTGTCCGGCAGCATTTTGAGGGAACCGTCGATATTGTGAGAGTCAAATTGCTCGAGCCCCAGTTGACATTTGACACTCTGCGAGAGCAGAGGGTGAACAGGCCACATGGAGTCTTCTCAGGCTGTGTCACACTGGATGCGCTACCCACCGCGTTTATGTGGCGATTTCTACAAGGACGCAAAGCATGACGCCTCCAGCCTGAAACAGCCTCCGTCACGTCTCTGCAGCTGGTGAGGAGGCTGCGCGCTGAATACAACTGTCTTGATCGTTGAGATGGGTCTCAGATGTCAGTCTGTGAAAGGCTTCAATCAAAAATGGTTCTTTCACCAAACGTGGAGGTTGGCGGGTCAGTCACGTTTCTAATCTGACAAGGACTCGGGTAACACGCCAAGCTGATGAGTAGTTGCATAGCAATTGACTTCACCGCTATTTGGCGGGTGATTCTGCGCTGCCGAATGGGTGGATGTGGTCTGAGACTCTCGTTCCTCATCTGCGTGTAGCAGTCCAGTCGTCAGTGTCACGAGCAATATTCCGCCATGTTTCGCCGAATCAAGAAGAGCCAGATGCAAATGCGCAAACTTGGTTCGACCTGCACTGTATGGACGAATGCCATCCACCTCAATTTCGATTGGTGTTAGGAAATCGCGTCGTGTCCGGCGGCTGTAATGGCACGAAGACAGCCAGATCCACCTTTCCCTGAAAGAGACCTGCTGCTTTTGAAGAATGTCTCAGAAACGATAACGGATTACAGCTGCTGGAGGATGGATTTCGCTGAGTGGCAAGGATAATGTCAATGGGTTGAGCGACCCAACTGTCTGTCAAGATAAGCAGCGTCGCCACAATGAGCTGTAGCTCACAGAACCCGCAGAGGAACAGTTAACCTTTCCTGGCCTCACACTGTGAGGAAACTTTCAAGCCTCTCAAGAAGTTAGCAAGCTTCAATAGAGTCGAAAGAGGGCAATTTCCTTCGTGAACAAAGCCTGTCTGCCAGTCCAAAATAGACAACTAGCGCCTCACAAATAATCAGGTCACAACTGGTTTTACTTGCAGCAAAGAACCAGCCGTCCCGTGAGTCGGGAGCATCAATCAATCGAACCTTCGTGAACAAAGCCTGTCTGCCAGTCCAAAATAGACAACTAGCGCCTCACAAATAATCAGGTCACAACTGGTTTTACTTGCAGCAAAGAACCAGAGGTCCCGTGAGTCGGGAGCATCAATCAGACGAACCTTCTTGACGAACCTCGTTTGGAATCTGAGTCTTAGTGCTGGGAATCGCACTGGCACTTCTATGGCCACACATTTATGAACAAATGTTGCCACAGTCCTTGATTACACGGGTGTGCAAGCACCCGAAGACTTTCTTCCTGAGTCTTTTTTCAGCATCTTAAAACTCCTCGTGCGCGTGTGAAAACGAAGTTTGAATCCAGGCCCCAACGCGGTGAATTAATAGATGTTGATTGAACCAGGTGCGTTTCTGGCATGTCGTCCAGAAAAGTTGATACGAAAGTATCGATTTCAAAGGACAAAAGAGACACAAAATAGAAATCTAAAACATTTCTGTCACACAAGCTTGTTGTGTTTTTCAAGCAGCAGGAGCGCAAACTGGAACCCCCGTCATGCATGTGTGATAGAAGTGCGTTTCCACACTTAAACATGGGGTTCACATGGTTTCACAAACTTCTCCCACTCCTTTTCTGGCAAGGGAAGAGGGTGTGGAACCACAACTCGCACACCATCAACAGCTCGTGTGGAAACCTTGACTTCAGAGGAATTGCAGTGGGTTTTGCTCAGAAGTTCCACTGTTCTCACAAGTCCCCAAGCCAACGTTGTTGTGCGTAAATACAGGCCATTCAGCATGAAGCTTCGCAACGCCTGATGACATTTGCATCCCGTTCTTGTTCCTTTTCCGCTTTCTCATTCAGCCTTTGATTTTCCGCGGCAGTCTCCCGTGAGGCGAAGCACAGGTTCTTTGAAGTTCTGTCTTCACATCAACTGAAAGGGACATTCATTTTTGTCCAGCAAGAACTATATTTTACGATTCTTTATCCCAAAACAAGCCTTTTCCTGATCAATACGATAACACGACGCAACAAGTTTTCCATACTTGTTCAGTTTGTCTGCAAACGACTCGAATACATCTCTGGTCTTGTGCGCAGGAAAACGACCACACCTGTTGGCAACTGTGGCAAGGAGAAACGACAGGTAAAATTGTTCTTTGTGACGCTTCATCTCTTTGAAAGCACATGTTGACAACAGCTCATCCTGCACTGACGAGAGAACACAAACAAGTGGGTTTCTTGAGGTGAAGCTTCTTTTCTTACAATGCCAGGTTGCAGCTGCTACAGCTGAATGTAAAGATACCTCGCAGTGGAGAATTAAGCTACGAGCAACAGGGGATCACTTTAAGGCCTCGTATAAAAGCGGGGGAAGGATGTAGCTTGCGAGGTGAACCCACATTCTTCATCTGCGCCGCAGTCCCCTTGTAAAGGTAGAATTGCGCCGACCAGGAATCCCGTCTGCACACCAATCAAGTCCTATGGAGCCTTTGCAAAAAAGGCACAGAAATAAGGGCCCTTTCTGAAGTCCCCTGTATCCTTTGCTGGCTATCAAGGAAGCAACGGAGACAGTCCTGGAACCGAAGGGTTTTCAGCGAGTGAGGAGACAGGTAACTTTATTAGCCGGTGCCTGGTCTGACGGCGCCAGTTTTGTGCCTTTCTGTCAACAAAATTGAGCCGAGACAGACATAAAAAGTCATTTTGTGACACCTGAATCAACTAGTGGGCAGCAAATTTTGCAGCTTCGCAAAAAATATTTGGTAACATGTTTGTCAACACAATAAAGTGCACAAAGCGGAAACATTATTCTGCAACTCTGCTGTCAGAAAACCTGTTGTGTGTGCTCGCGTCATGGTAAAAATGGGTTCTCACCTTACAAAAAGAATTCCTGTTCAATCACCCTCCCCTCTTTCCTCGCTCTTGGTCCAAAAAATGTCATTGCACGATTTCATAGGAACCATTTTTGTACAGCGTGACAATCCTGTCTTGGCGCTGTCGGTGACGCGGCGTCAGTTCACTTGTTTTCTACAACTCTGCGATCTCTAAACATGTCGTATGAGCTCGCATCGTGGTAGAAATGGGTTCTCACCCCACAAAAAGGTTCCTGTTCAATCACACAACTCCTTTCTCGACCAAAGGTCTCGAAAAGTCATTGTGTGATTTCACAGAAACCATTTTGGTGCAGTGTGAGAACCCTGTCCGCTTTTCCTCGCGCGGCTCTGGTCGCTCTTGTTTCACCTTGCGTGTTGGTGCGGAAGGAACAGGACTCTGGCACCGAGGAACTGCGCTCCGCCAACATGGCCCAGTGCCCCGACGGACCTCTCCTTCAACCACAGCGGGGGCGGAGCCGGGATCAGCTGAGAGGACTCAACCGGATCCCATCCTGACTCTGAAAGAAGTTTCAAATGGTAAATAAAAAATACTTTTGTTTGGGGTCAGGCCCAGAGACCCGACCCCAAGAATCCGCCTCCACACAGCGGTCTTCGTTTGTTCCTCTGACGGTGTGGTGAAATCCCCAGAAATTGGAGGCGCACAGCTTATTGCATTCTGCTCTCGTGTGCGCCATTTTTACACAAGCGGCGTGTGCAGATTGCGTCTCCAGCAGAAACGTGGGTTGATCTTGACACGCGCATTGAAATCAAAAATGAAGAGTGACTTGATTCTTCCACACGATTGCAGCTCTTGGGTTTAAGCACATCCTTTCCTTCCCCTTCAGTGAAAGTCAACGAAGGAGCCTGTGTGAACTGCTTTTCAGCATTCTTCTTGTGACACGTTGCAACATGCATGACGTTGAGCCTCCCTTGATTACTTCTCACAGCCCGAACGCAGCGGTTGCGTCTCTTAATGCTGAGGCTTCCCATGTCACAGAGGTGCCGCGCCCACCTGCCCCCTCTGTCCTCATTATGAGTGTTGGGAAGCCCAGAACTTCTTCCGGAATCAGCACGGAAAACTTTCAAAGGTGTCGACGTTGTTTTGATTCCGCGTCTCTTATTCAACTCCACTGACGGTGAGGATCGAAAGTGGAAAAGCTTGTTCCCTTGCGCCGATTCTCGACTGGAGCAATGATGGATCACTGGAGGCACAAGTTTGACCCGGACGCGTCAGCGCGACGAACGCGTGAAACCTCTGCACACCAGTTGCAGTGACTTTTCAATCAGTCCAGATTGTCAGAACCAGGCGGATCACGGATGTGGGGAAAGTGGGGACGTGACGAGGCTACAGCACCTGAAGGTTGATCCACAGCATTACAGTCCAAAGTGATGCAACGTTTGACAGGTTCGGAACACACCCTGACAATCGCTTCTCTCGTTCGGCGCTCCAAACGCACCGACAGGGGATTATCCATCACAGTCGACAGCAGAAACGCTCAGGCGACTGGAATTTACAGAACTTGATGACGTTCCCAGAAAGAGATCAGTCAAAGCCCTGAAAGTACTCGCACTTGGAAGACAGGATTCTTCCGACAGAGGAGAGAGGATGATGTGTTTGTGGAAGTTGGAATCGCGCGAGTCTGGTTGGTGCACGATAACGAGTCGTATTGTGGAGACGATCACCGGAGATCCGAGACAGGCGTCATTTCGAGACGATCAGCAAACACGACGCCTCTCGCACACTGGATGCGTCACGCGGTGCGCCCTTGGTCTCAGTCGTTGCGTGGTGCAATATCGTCTCTGCATGGTGACGCAGTCTGTTGAACACACCACGCATCCAGTGTGTTTACGAGTGCATGGGAGCTCCGAAGTATGTTTGACTCGTGTTGCGGAACGTTGAAGGATTCGCTGAGCTCACAACTACCCAGCTTCAAAATTTCCTCTGTGTGTGTCAAAAACGTTTTGAAAACGAATGTGCCTGAAGCACACGACCGAGTGTGTTGAGAATTCACTGCCTTAAAAGTCAGGCATTTAGAGTGAATTTCACACCATTTGGCCTCCCTTCACGACTTTTCTCTCTGGCTTCGTTCCACCTCAATCGCTATTTTACTTTCTTCCAGCTCTATATAATTCCTGGCGAGTAAACTGAAAGGTCATTTCTCGTTGCTTTCGTGGATATTCACAAAAGAAACGACCAGAAATAGAAGTGCGCCCTTGATGGAGCCGGAGGTCGGAGGCTGGTGTTTTGTCTCCGAGCCTCGATTCGCACAGGTTGAATCTGCCATGGCTTCTTCACCTGTTGTGTTCAGATTGGAGAAAAACATTCAAGAGAAAAACACCCACCTGCACATGCAACGCTGGAATTGGTTTTCAACGTTTTCAATTCGGGTGTTTGGTTTCTGGATTTGAGGCTCGTCACTTTCAACACTCACGATCGATTTGCCCCGTAGAGTTTTGCTCCGCGGACCTACACTGCAGTTGGGAGTCTGGAAGAGATTGTTGTTCCAGTCGACCGATCCTCAAGTTTATTCGACTCACACTGCAACTGGGAGTCTGGAAGAGATTGTTGTTCCAGTCAACCGATCCTCAAGTTCAGTGAACTTGTTTTGACAACACATTCAATGCAATCTGATGAACTTCACCCGAGGAACTCAACCGGCTTCCAGAAAGTAATTTCCACCCCCCGTGCAGTTGATCAATTCACCCAAACGATCAGCACAACAGGTCGCACAGATTCACGTTGTCCTTGAAAACCTGAGCTGCACAAACAGATAATTGTCTGTGCTCTTGAGAAAACAACATCTGTTTCGACGGAAAGGAGGAGAAATCTCGCAGTCTGCTTTGTCCGAAACAAGGCCGGGTTCAGACTGGTTGCGTTACCCGTCACGTGAACACGTTGATCTTGCTCGCTGAATTGCCTTGCATCATTCGTTACTTCTTCGTGAACAGAACGACTGACGCAACTGATGCAAACTTCTGAAGCGAGCTTTTGTTCAGCAACACCTGCAGCCCACAGCCGGCAGGTTTTTGATCGTGACAAATCGTGACCAAAACCCAACTGTGCGTAAAAAAAATTCTCTCGTTGGTTTGAGCTGACGACACTTTGGTAAACGAACGAAAGAACCAGGTGAAACTGTCCGCTTGCAGCTGTATCCGCTCAAGTTTATCCCATATTGGTCCGCAAACAAGATTGTCAAGACAGCAGAGCGACGCGCGGCCGAAGCCGTGCGGGTCAACAGAAGCCTGACTCTTCGCGCAGGTTCCAGTGCACAGAGGCCTCAGGACGACAAAACGCGTTTGCGTATGCTTGACCAAACCTGTCACAGCAGATGTGAAAGGAGGTGTCTCGCAAAGGATTCCCCCAAAATTGCGTTAACTTTATTTCTGTGTGTTTCCCCGCTGCAGCTTCCCACAGACGTGATGTCGCCTTTTTGAGAGCGAGATGCAACAAATTTGGAACGCTTTGAGTTGAAACAGAGTTTGCGCGACAGGAAGGCGATGATTTTGCAGCAGAACGTGTCAAAGGACACGCAGAAACAATGACAAATTGACTCCGACTGGCACAATTTAAAGTAGTTTCATGGCCTCCCGCTCTCAGCGCGACATACGAGTCGAACGCGCAAAGTAAACGAAGCTGGATTGGGCTGAAGTGCTTCAGAGATTCCCCAACCAAAGAGAGAGAACATGCTTCCAAACAAAGAAGGCGTTTTACAAAATTCACAGGTTTTATTCTCGTAGCATTTTACACACTGAATCATCCGTGAAACGTTCAGCCGTTTTCACACGAGAGAACTGGAGGTACGAATGGAAACCTCCATGTACCGGACCCCAGTTCTTTCACGTTGACTTGGATGATCCCTCGTGTTTTGGTTTTGGGTAGGGACACTCAAGAAACCGCCGTGTGGTGTGCCGTACTTCCATGTCTCCAACGTGAAAACGGCTTGACTGGTTCACAGGCTGACGACGTGCCTTGATCGTCTTCCGAGCCGCGCTATGTGATCCACAAAACAAAGACGCGCAACAGATTCTGCAGACCCATCGCCGTCAGAGAAAACAGAAAAAAACACATTTCAAAAAAGAACACAACCGAAATGGGTGATTCAGAACAGTATGTTTGAAGACCGTGGCTGCAGATGGAGCTCTTTTCGCAGTCAATAATTTTTTCATTGCAATTTTCTTTTCGCGTTTCAGGTTTATCTTTGTGTGAACGCTGTGGCAACAAAAAGCGAAACGCTGAACTGGATCCAACAGAGATCTATCGCAGAAACAGAAACCTCATTTTCCGTTTTCTGCGAACAACAGAACAGTTCCAACAGAACAAACCGTACATCAAGGAACTTCATGCCAAGAAACAAGCGAGACGAGGGTCGGTCAGGGGTTTGGTCAGGGGATCAATCCCCGGGGTGGGGGGGGGGGCAAACTCAAACGAGACCAGTGTATACCTGACACATTGCGTCGTCCCGACGGTTTCATCCACTCTTCCATAAGTTCTCTTCAAAATCAAACCAAATTGTTCAATTTTGTCACTGAAGGCCAAAATGGTGTGACAACAAAAGAACAGGACGAAGTTGGTGGCAAGAGCTTCAAAGAAATAGTGACAGACATTTGAGGCAGTGGCGGCACAATAAAGAAAAGGACAGAGACTAGACTCTACTGTCAAAGAAACGCCTCAAAAGGAACCTGCTGTAGTCGGGAGGAAGAGTTCTATTCACTGAACAAAAACGGAGATGTCCTAAACACATGAAAACAAAAAATCAAACGATCAATTTTTGCAAGTGCATGTGTCTGTCAATGTGTGTGTATGTCAATGTGCGTGTGGGTCAATGGTGTGTGTGCGAATGTGTCAGTGTGCTTCCGTGTCCAAGTGTTTTTTGTAATTGTGTGAATATTGTGTTTGAGAGTGTCTGCCTGCATGTCTTTGTGTCTGCGTGTGCGCTTGCCAGTTTGAAGAAAAAGTCACAGGCACACACACACGCGTGTAAAGGAGTCACATCCTCCCTCTTTGTCTTGAAACTGAACAAAAATGGTGCTTGGTGCTCCTGTCAGTTAGAAAATTCTTCCTCTTCAAGATCTCAATTTTAATTAGATCTGAAAAATGTCCAACAGCTCGACTTTCCAGGAGAAGCCCACTATCACAGGACAAAGTCGGATTTCGCTTCACAAAAGTGCCAAAATCGTGCTGTAGCTCACGGGATACACGGCGTGGAGGACTTACCGGTAGTTTAGTGTGTTGGAGAACTTTTTTGATTTGGGGAGGGAAGTCGTGGGGTGGTGTGGGGGGTCCCCTTGTTGCGCAGGGAGGGAAAGAGGGTCGCCTACAGCGCGGACTCCGCCGCCGAGGGAGCCTCACGCTTCTTCCTCCAGAGGACCGTGTTCCAGTCCTGCAGGTCGTCGTTGACGAGGCCGCTGCGTCCGAAGTTCGCGTTTCCGCCTCCGTGCCCGACGCTGAAGCCCGGCGCGCGCTTCCTCGCCATCCCGCTGCGCCAGTCCTGGAACGTCGCCGCCCCTCCGAACCCGCCGTCGGCCCCGCCGAACTGCCGCTTCCGGAACACCCGCGACCAGTCGATGAGGTCGTTGTCCTCGAGGCGAGTGGGCGCGAAGCCCATGTGCCCTGAGCGGAACCGCTTCTCGCCGAAGGCAGAGCGCCTCGCACGACCGCGCTTCTGGAACATGGCCGACCAGTCCACGAGGTTCGGGTGATCCGGGTCAGCGCTGCCGAAGCGTTTGAACGCAGAAGACCAGTCCACCATGTTTCCGTCGTCGTCTGAGAATCTGTCCGTGTTCCCGTAGAAACGCTTGCTGAATTCCGAGTTCCAACGTACGAGGTCGTCTCCAGGGTCCGGGTGACCCTGAGTGCCGAACCGCTTGAACATCCGCGACCAGTCGATGAGTTTCGCGTCGTCGCCGGAATCGAAGCCGTCTGACCCTCGGAAGCTGGACCTCTTCTTGAAGACCTTGTTCCAGTCGACCAGACGGTGGTGTTGATCTCCGAACTTAGAGCCGGCGTCGGCGAAGCGTTTGTCCGCCGCGCTGTCGGTGTCTCCTGCATCCGAGGCAGACACGTCTTCGCAGAGCACGGACCAGAAGAGGCCCAGCACCATCGGGATCATCCACAAACGGCTCATTGTCTGCAAGTACAAATAAGTTCAATAAATTCGTAAGGCTGTGTTTTGACGTGATTTTTTTTACCTTCGTGCACTGGTGCACAAAACCAGAAAATAAAACAAGGGTCAGAGGGAAGATCCAGGACTTGGCAGCACTCCCCTTCCAATCAGAGCTTTTGTTGTGCTGGTGGGTAAATTACCATAAAGGGAGTCAGGAGGAACCCGTACTCGCCTCTCCTTGATCAGCTCCTGAGTGATTCTAGTTCGGAACTCAGGTCTATCAGATGTACGCAGCATCACCACTGGAGTTCTGGGGCACACAAGTTTTCAGGAAAATAGTTCCAGACAATTAGTTGCAGTAATTATGGAAGGTAATCAAAATGAAATTTAAAACCATCAGCAACCTGAAAAAGCGCAGCAAGAAATCAGGCACTCAGAAGGAAAAACAAACAAGTTGTTCTTTTCGTCGCTCCGCACAGACGTCTGCGTAGCATTCAAGGAAAGTGTGTTTCTTGGTGAATTGTTTGGTTTGTTCCTTGAAACTTGTTTGAACTTGGAAAATTCAGAATCTCAACAGAAATGCGTGACGTTGTTTCATCCTTCCGTCGCACAGACCTGAACTTTCCACACCCAGGCGAAGCTGAAAACAAGAACAACGCCACAGCTCAAGCTCCACGTCAGGTGAAACACCAACAAAACAAGTGTACCGGCTCAGTCTGACAACGAGAACGAACGTTTTTGTCTTCCTGTCAACGTGCCCGTCCGTTGTTCAAATGTCAAGCCACAAAAGAAAAAGTCACATTGAGACGGTGGGCTTTCAACACAAGTTTGGACCAGCAAGAATTATAAAAGAACAGGGCGGAGTAGGTTTTCATAACCAAGGCAAAGCCGACGAGCAAAACATATCCAAGACCATGACTGACCACATGCACTCATTTTGCGCAGTACAGGAAGTTTGCCCCCAGTGACGCGCCAGTTCACTTCGTTGGAAACACAGTGGAAAGATCTGGATTGGGGCGATGCCTACATGGAGCTCCAAGCTCCAGGTGAAGAACTATTTTTGCGTCTGCAGCGGGGGACTTGAACAAGGTACTGTGGGTCAGGTGAACACCCCTGCCCGCCGGCTCTGCAAGAGTAGGAACCGGAATCACCAGATTGTTGTGTTTGTGACTTGTGCGGGGTTTTGAGACACATCAACGTTTGAAGTGGGAGCAACGTGTGATGCTCAGGGACAGAAAGGGACAAACACCTTTGTCACGACAGTAATCTCTCCCAGAAATTAAAACCAAACTATCATTTCCTGTGCACACTTCCACACATGCGTTCAGTCCATTCTGAGTTCTGCGGGTGGGTGTGGACTGCTTTTCAACACGCGCAATATCTTTGTGTCTGTGTTACGGGACCTGCGGTGCGTGCGTCCCATCCGATCCGCTGCACGCTTTTGTCCAGCACAAACACGACATTCGTGATTTCAACACGGCTTCACAGAAGGGCGTTCAAACAGCACCACAGGTACGATCTCTGACTCATTTGGCGGTGGCTTCAACAACTCATTTTATTTCTTCGGTGTGATCGCTGTGAAGAGTGACTGCCAGCAAAACTGGCTTCCTGCTCTATACTTTCACGCTTGTGCGCTTGCTTTTCTGTTCCAGTATGAATCGGACACGTCTTGATTATTTGTCGCGCTGGTTCCGGTTCCAACGTAAATTCCTTCATACTTCCCTCCGATTCAGTGGACCAGACCCCGACGCTTCTGGATAACTGGATTCTGAAGTCCCCCCCTCACAGGGTCAGGCCCTTCTTGGCCCATCAGTCTTTTTTGTTCTGGATTCTCTCAAGGCAAGCCCCATGGCCCTTGGGAATTTTTGCGCCGCAAGCCCAAAATTTCCGCTTCTTTGCTGGCACAATAAACGGATTTGAAATTGTTGTCCGGCTCAGTTCCGGATCGGCCCTTGGTCAGCCCGGCGCATTCAAAGGTTCAATGCACTGTGACCGACACCAAACGAAGAAGTGCTCTTGGTTGAGCAAAGGTGGATGAAGGTGCAGTCGTGGAGAATTGTTTTCCATGACTTCTCTCTGCAACAGTCACGACGCAGCTGTTTGAACTTTCCGTTTCAAAAACTGAGTCCTGAAGTGAGTTTTTGCTTTCTTTGTCCACGCTTGGCATGCGCACCTTTCTCAACACAAGTTCTTCTTGTCTTGCGCTTGTTGAATTGCACACTGAATAGAGAGCAAACACGAGTCAAACAAGGAACGACAAAACCTCAGGCAGATCCACGGGACCTTGAAGACGTATCAAACTGTCGAAGCACAATCGTTTCCATCCCCATCAGTCTGCAGGAGCCGCCCTGATCACCTGAGCGAGCAGCTCGGGCGTCACCCACTGTCTTGTTTCACCACACCAGACACGTCAATTTTTACGCTGCAAAAAGAGCCAAATTGCCTCAAAACCAACTGAGGGACTCTGACTCAATAATTTCACAGGCCAGCTTGCTGAACTCAGCTTTTTCACAGAGTCGGCTCAATTGGGCTCTCTCTTCTCATGACACTCCACCCACAGTTGGACCTGGCCAGGCTACCTTCCCCTCAAGAGTATCTGATCATGCTTCTTCTTCTCAAGATTGGTCCAAGGAGGATCTGGTCAGGTTTCCTCCCCCATCATCCAGAGCCAGACCTGGTCAGGCTTTTCTTGCTCAGAGCATGACCAAGTCAGAGTGGGTCTGGCCAGGCTGCCTCCCCTCCAGGGGACCAAAATTTTGCTATAAAAACGTTTTCCTCCCTGATGTTCATTTTTTGAGAGAAGAGCGTGGCTGATCCCACGTGCGCTCTCGCTACATCACGCACACTCTCGTGTTCTCCAGTCATTTGTCCATCAAATCCATTTCTGATTCAGCTTTGTTCCGGTGTGCACCACAAAGGTAATGTTCATTGCAAATTATGACCAGACAAAACTTGTGCTGTTTTGTCGGCTTTGGCTGGCCAAGTATCAATTGTAATGATGGGAGACAAAAATGTATCAATTTGCAGAATGTTTTGGGGCCCGAAGCGTATTTTTGACACGAGGTCTGTTGTCAGGGATTTGTGGGTGCAGAGTCTGCCACAAGTCCGCCTGACATCGAATGTGCCCAAGTGACATTCGTAACGACCACGATGGACTTAACAAAGTACTACTGCATTGGTGTGTGTCCGAAGGAACATGATTTGAAAACAGATCCAGCAACCAAGAACCTCGTCTCAAGTCGCACATTGTGTTCTGCTCTGTGACGCTTTTCAGAAAATTCAGAATTCAGTTTTCTCAAAGACCGTCCATGAACAGGTGAACCGCTGAATCACTGCCCCCCTTCTCCCTGCTGGTTTCTGTGCTCCGACCATCGCACCCACTGAATCATTTGCCTTCCGTCGCAGCGTCGTTTTGAATTCATTGCAACGAAAGGACCTCCATTTTGGAAGGAGCAAAAAAGCGATCATTTTCCTTGTGCCTGCGGCAACAGCAAAATTCGAATTGATTCCCGTACTTTTTGTTCTGTGTTCCGTTTCTTCCGTATAGAAACGGAAGGACACTGTGTCGTATGACAGCGTTACTCAAATGAAATCCTCTGCTTTCACTTTACTTGAACACTCCTCGAGCACAGCATTTGAGAATTTTTTTCTCGAAACCCGCTGAAGCGTCTTCTGTGTTTTTGAGAAACTTTTCTGGTCAGGAGGTCAGATCGAATCCAGAACCCGTTGTTTCACAAACTTGTTTTGTTTTGCAAAGAAAACAGTGCACGATCTTACCTTTGCTCACAAAGACGTCGTTCCACAGAACAACAACAAAAGAAGAATGAAGCTTGAAGTTCTGTGAACCTGTTTCCACCCTTTTAGGTGGACACTAATGCAGGAGCAATTAATCAAGCGCGCAGCAGTGCCTGGAGCGGACTCCCTTCCAGTCTGGTCGCGTTGTGTGACACTCATCGGGGGGAGGGACGTCCTTTTACAAGGTGCGCTGAGAAGCTGCTCCCCACACCGAGCTGTTTACGCCGTGCTGGCCCGAAATAATGCAGTGATCTGCAGGAATGAGTGGCTGCTGATTTACACGCAGTCCCCGCCTTTTCCGAACACCTCTTTCCCGAGAATGATCACTTCGAATGACGCACCAGTGGAATTGAGCAAAAATTGTCGACATTGTGTGAAGTGGGACTCTTGGTGACGTCGCGAATCCGGCAGGACCAGGCGTGCTCAATCAACAATTTTCTCGTCAAGTTTCAGGTGTTTTCTAGATTACGTGTCTGTTTGGAAGATTGACACTTCATCAACTTATCTTCTACAATTTCCACTTTGTCGTGTGTGAGTCGATCTCCTCCGGACGTCCGCACCGCAGGTGTCTATTGCTGTAGCGGGAAACTGAAAACCGCCCCCACCCAAAACATCGTCACACAATACGGCAATGCGAGGCGAAAACAGAAATAGGGTCCAGGTGACAGAGGTAGATTCCAAATCCAGAAACACACAAGAGGAAGGACGATCCCTTTGGGAACCCCAGCATCAACATGTGAAAAATTTTGGGCCACCAACACAAAAGGGGGGACAAATTTCATTTTTCAGGGAAAAGGACACAGACAGACAGACAGACAGACAGACAGACAGACAGACAGACAGACAGACAGACAGACAGACAGACAGACAGACAGACAGACAGACAGACAGACAGACAG
>JAAUXT010023030.1_pt1 | contig 34460 bp, 28 predicted proteins | sample 7278171 | NCBI WGS metagenome assembly JAAUXT01 (sample SAMN14350112, study PRJNA611818) | marine sediment metagenome | isolation source: surface marine sediment (1.8m) | place: French Polynesia: Moorea | collected 2018-08 | reverse complement strand
TCTTGAAAGTGAGCAACATTTGATCAAAGGTGCCCACACATAATTTTTATGATATTGGAGGGGCTTCCAGGTCAAGTGGATCTGATGTTGTATGATGAAATTTTTCAGTGGTTTTTGGGAGGCTGAAATTTAAAATTTCATTTTTGGGATTTTTGCATCAAAATGTATTGCCAGGCAAAACATGCAAAAATATTTGATGAGGTTGATAAAATATTAGTAGGTTGTATTTGCAGTTGGTAGCAAATAATGTACATAGTTTCAATTTGTTTTTGTATTGCACATGTAAGCCAGGGTTAGGAGTTAACAATCACATTTTTGAAAATTTCACAAAAATGTGTGGTTTTCAATGTGACCTTTTTGCACTTGTTCAGAATGTTTTGTGACTCATGACTTAATTTTGAAACATTGTGCATCATTTGTCACCAATTCTTAACCCAACCCACAGAAAGTTTCTCTACCTCACCAAATATTTTTGTGATGCCTGGTGACACATTTTGATACTGGAGGAAAACAAGCAACTGGAATGAGCAAGCGGAATCAGTTCAAATCAGCGGGAGGCCCATGGGCCTATTTTTTCTATAATGTTTTTCAGCAGCAGGCTGAGCGCGGGGCGGAGGCTGCTGAAGGTGGAGACCTGAGGGAGGACGAGATGGTGGTGCGTCCCAAGCGAAAACTGCAATTCAACTTGCCACCCAGGATGAAGGTTTGCTGACCCAAAATTTGTTTGATGCGAACTGGTTGTCTCTTTGCCCATCTTGCATGAGTATTATCTTTGTGTGACATCCATTGTTTTCAGCAGCTGGTTGAGGCTGGGGTGGAGGCTGGAGGTGAAGGTGGAGAGGCGGTGCGTCCACGGCGAAAACTGCAGCTCAACATCCCTCCACGGAGAGTTCGCCGACTGCATTATGATATCGAGGCACCACATGATGATAGAAATGAAGATTCAGAAGGGCAGAATATGACTGCAGATGTTGATGCTAAAATTCTGAATATTTGTGATGGTGAAGACTTGTATAAGAGGGAGGATGAGGCTGAAGATGTGCCGATGTTAGAGCTGAACCTGGCTCATCAGGTGAAGGTTCACAGGGAGGATAGTGATGATGATGATGACCTCCTCATGGTGGGTGATGAAGGGGATGAAGAGCCAGGGGAGAGTGAAGAGGAAGATGTAAGAGAGGCTGAAGATGATATGGAGGCTGACGGAGCCGTTGGAACTGAAGACGAAGACGAGGGAGATCATCTCCCCCTGCTGCCGCTGCACTTTTGATCAGACTGCGATAATGTGTTTCACCTTGTTGAATCGTCTCCAATCTTTACATATCCAAGAGGCTTGGACCCCCAAATCTCAAATTTGTTTTGCGGAATGTGGCTTTTGTTCAAGTTTCCTTTGTGTCATCAGACGGTGAACAATCGTCGACTGTTTGAAGCCACAAATGTTTCTCTTGCTGTTAACTGTAGATGTACAGGAATACATAATGCTGTTGTTGTGCCGCACTCTGATTGCTGAGTGGTTTAGTCTGTTGTTAGGGGGGTGTCCAGGAAGAAATACAAGGAGAAATGAAAGGTTGTTCCTGCGACAAACGAAGCGAGGGGCAAGATGATGGAACAGGTGTCCCACCGAATGTTTGGTTCACAATGGTTGTCCAAGGTTGTGGACTTCAGGAGATGACACTTGGTTCGGGGCATCTGTCTGTTTGCTATGTTCCCCAAACAAATAAGTTGCTGTTCAATGGTTCTCAAGTTTAGCTGTAGGTCAGTGATGAAGTTCATTTTCTTTCGGCCCGAGCCTCAGACTGGGCGCACCAGCGCAGGATGCACAGCGCATGATGTTGCGCATGCGCACTGTGCGCCAACGTTTGGGTCGAGACCCCTATGCGATCACGGCCGGCGCATGGTGTGTGTGCTGGCGCATCAGTGTGGGAAGTACTACACCCCATTACATTTTCCCTTTGCATGAGTGAGACCCAGAGTGATGCTGTTGAACTTCAATCTGCCACAACCTGTCATGAAACGTGTGAGGACGTTTGGACCACGGACACACATCATCAACCATCCTTGCTGCACAGAGGAGAAACGTTTGACCTCTGAAGTACAAAACTGCCTCTTCATGAATCCTGCCCCCCCCCCCGACATCTGGTCCATCTGATCATCCACTGACAGGCGGGTACATTGCAAAGCACTGCGAAAATTCTGATTTGCTCGCTATGTCTCATCCTCTCAAGGCCTGGCCGATTGGCAGCTGCTCAGTCCAGGGTTGCTGCACAAGACCTAAATTGAGAGTTTCAGCAAAATGCAACGTAGACGTAACCGGTACACGTAGCACGTAGCTTGTTTTGGAAGAGTGCTCATTTCTAAAAGAGAGAAAATAAATGCTATTTCGGTCATAAATCTGGGGTTTCTGAGCTCTGATAAAACTTTATGCCATATCAATATGTGGAGCAATAAATCAAGTCTGATTCCAGAATTGTTTGCAAAAATGATTGTGAACCCATCCATAACAGGGGAGTTGCATCCACGTGCTACGTGCTACGTTTTCCCGGGATACGGAACGCCGTGCTGAAACTCACAACAGGGTGCAGCTTCACGCTCCAGTGACCTCCACGGGACTCCAGGCCGAAGCACGAAACTCGATCTGCTCAGGCTCGTCTAAAATCCAGATTGGCATCATTGCCGAGCCAAAGTGGTCCTTAGTGAGTCATTCACTCTCGCTAAGCACCGCAAACTGAGTTTGGGGCGAGGGAGGTATCGCTGGACTGATTTAGTTTTGCGACTCGGAGGCACAATTGCCTCAGGGAAGGGACCAGGTGTTTGGTTCGGGCGTTTGGGTGTGTTTCTGTGTTGTGCGTGTGTGTGTGCGTGTGTTTTTGTGCGTGTGTGCTTGCATGTGTTTTTAGGTGCGCAAGTGCTTCTTGTGTGTGTGTGTGTATGTGTGTGTTTGTGTCTGTGTGTGTGTGTGTTTGTGTGCGTGTGTGTGTGTTTGTGTGCGTGTGCGGGTGTGCGTGTGCGTGTGTGCGAGTGCGGGTGCGTGTGCGGGTGTAAGGGTGTGCGAGTGCGGGTGTGCGTGTGCGGGTGTGCGTGTGTGCGAGTGCGGGTGTGCGTGTGCGTGTGTGCGTGTGTGCGAGTGCGGGTGCGTGTGCGGGTGTAAGGGTGTGCGAGTGCGGGTGTGCGTGTGCGGGTGTGCGTGTGTGCGAGTGCGGGTGTGCGTGTGCGGGTGTGCGTGTGTGCGAGTGCGGGTGCGTGTGGTCTACAGCGAACGGGGATGTTTCGGTCGTTGTTGCTCCAGTCTTCAGGAGCTGGCTGTGGTTCCTGTGGGTGCACCGTATTGGAACCAACTGAGGTGGAGCTCAAGTGGTCAAGCTCGAGCTTTGCTGTGTGAAAAGGCTATTTGATTAGAATGAAAAGTGAACACAGTGGAACATTTGACATTTGCCTGTTGCTGCATGAAAAATTGGACAAAGGGGACTGAATACATTTGTGATGCCAACAGGAAGTCCCTAGATACTGATCTGGAGAACTGCAGTCATAATAAGAATGGAGACAATGCCAGGTCAGCTAGTTCAGATGTTTTCTGTTCCCATAAAGTAAATAGGGACCACGGATTGCTGTGATAAACGCGCTGTTTTGACGTGGCAAATGACTTCCCCACATGTGCTGCTCCAAATCTGAATAAGTTTTTTTCAAAGCTCAATTCAGAAAATATTTTTCACATTTGAAAATTTCAGATGTTTTTCCTTCAAACTGCAAAATATTGTGAAAATGTGTGAAAGGGAATGTGGATGTACAAGGCTCCAAAGTGAGCATGTTTGAGGAAGATTTTTAACACATGTGGCAAAGTGCATGGCAACCTGCAAAGTGCGGCGTCCCACGTGAACAAGTACCCAAAAAGCCTCCACACGGGTTGCAACTGAACCTCCCTGTGTCATTTCATTAATATTGTTTGTTTTCTTCCAGAAGAGCCAAGCGCAAAACATGACAGAGCAGAAGACCATTGGGAAAACTTCCTTTTGTGAAAGAAAGTCCAAATTAATTTTGCCATTTGTCCACTGTTGTGAACTTCAATTTGCGACAGGAAACCCTTCACAATTGCATTGCGACCACAGTGCCACCTCAGTTGCTGTCTTTGGTGGCCTTGGCATTGTTTTTTGATTGGGGTCAAATTTGGCAGGGTCAGCACACAAATGGACACATAATTACTGAAAAGAAAAAATAACAGACCAACAGCGTACCAGACAAACCAACAAAGGAGGGAGTTTGTCTCTGAAAGTGCCAGGTTTTTCAGGTGACTTTTTCCTGTTTCCAATGCAAAACAAAGGTGAGGAGCAGATCCATTCAGTTGTCTTTTGTTTTGTGGTTGATCGCCGCTGCAACCCTCACATTTTAACATTCACAGAAGAAACGACATGTCTGAGAGAAATTTACACACCCAGATGTGAGATGACTATTTACAGGTGCAAGGCACGTATTTTCTTCACCATACACCAAAAACTCTTGCTGGAGGACTCTTGCATTGGCTCGGTGTATCACACGAGAAAATCAACCATTTCATTTTGAAGAATTTCATCTTGAGAAAACTACAATCAATCAACAACACCAGAAACTGAAAGCAAGTGACAGATTCCACAGATTTGTCTGTGTGAAGATTTTAAGACTGACAACTCTCAACGAAAACAGACCTTTAGTTTGGCTAATGAAAAAGTAAGCTTTCAAAATATATCAGATTCTGTAAACCAAATGAAACATTCTCCTTGTCACCTGATCATGTCAACTCTTTGCTGGTGTTTCTGCACCTTCAGCAAAGCCAGACCTCCAGAAATTGACCTCAGTGAGAACATTTTGAAGGAGTATGTTTTCACAGGACAGCCAAAATGCTGGCATGTGTATGTGAAAGGTACATTGTTGCGGTTGTTTCAAAATTTGCCTGAGGCAAGTTGGAAACTGTATGAAAGTGTCAGAAAGTACATGCTTGAGTATTCCTTTGTCCTTGTGGTGAGTAGTAATGCTTGGTTCAGTAAACCTTTACAAATGACAAACAACAGTGGAAGTATTCACACAATCACAAAGTATCCTTTTGTTTTCTTGCACTTAGTGCACATGATTCAGATGAAGAAGCCAGATGACAGGCAATGGGACTGGAGATTTGCCCTGCCTTGGAAACTTGTGGGGAACATACACTTGAGGGACAAGGCACAAACATGGATGAGCCACACACACTTTTCAACAAACCAAACAGTGGTTTTCCAGTTGGATCATCCCCTGAGGCTCAATGTAACATTCTATCACATTTATTTCTCAGCTGAAATAAACCCAAACTGTAGTGTGGCTCACTTGTCTGTCACCAGCTTTGTGTCAAATGATACATTTAGATTAACATTTTGTGGAACTCATTCCAACATGAACATGTTTCCACCTTCCAATGTCCTTGTGATACATCAACTGATATTCCAGCCGCCAGAAGTTCGCAGACAATTTTGCAACACAAGATTTTCATACACTGTGATTGATAAAAGCAGAATAGCAAGTCTTCAATTGCCAGCTCAGTTGCCACTCACTTGCTGTGTGCTGCTGCCTCAGACCAGCTTAATTGTTGTCACAATTTCTCTTCTTGTCAGGAAGCTGGACAAAATCGCAATAAAGTGGAAATGTCATAACTGGCATCTCTTGAATATTCATGATGGTCCTGGAATGAAGTCACATTTGCTTCACAGCATTGCAACACTTGGAACAAAACAGGCTTTCACTGCAACAACTCAAACATTTCAGGCTGTAGTCATTTTTCTCCAAACAATGAGTTTGAGAGTCTCCACTGATTGGCTGAAGTACTCTGAAATTTCTCAGGAGACTCATGCTGACCACTGGCTTGACAGTGTGTCATCAACAACTGTTCACTTTCCCAACACTTTTGAATGCACAAGTCCCACAAGGACACTCTGTGTTGTGAAGGCAACTGCACTCAAAGATCACCAACTCAATGTCACAGTGGTTCGCATGGACGAGAATGGGGATGTCAACACTGTGGATTGCTCATTGAGAGGTGTCACTATTTTTGCACACATTCAGTCCCTTTCTACAGAAGACACAGTGACACATTGTCCAAAGCCACGATTTGAAATATTTGGGAGTGACCAAGATATGTATCATAAATATTATGCACCAGTCAGTGGTGTGGTGTTGCTGTTTTATGCTTATAAGGAATACGGAAACATTTCAGTTGACTTGTTGCTGTCTTCAACAAAATGTAAAGTTGCACCTGTGAATATTTGTCACAAAACTTTGAACCAGAATATGAATTGGACTATACCTGGGGTGTTGCACATCCAATCACACACCACACCAGACCATCCAGGTGTTGGAGATGTGCACAGAATGAAAATGTCCCTTCATGTTGATCAGTGTGTGATTCTGCAGTTTCACCATGGCAATCACTCAGCCAGTAAGTGCAGGTGGACAAGGCTGGAAGTGCTTGGTGAGAATGGCAAAAGCATGAGGCATGACACAAGTGTGTCTGGATTCTTCAGAGGTAAGAAAACATCTCCCTTAAGAAAGTCAAAATCAGCTACAAGATTGTGTTTTACTTTTGTTTGTACAGCTACATGGTGTTTGGGGTGCCCAAGGACATTTCTGCTGTCCTATACGTTAGTGCACGAAAATGATCTCATTTGTTATTTTCTGTCCACTCCAATGAAGCCTAATGTTTGTCCATCTGTCAGCTTGGATTCCATTTCAAAACATCCAGTTGTTGACAACACAAAGACCCCAGTGGTAACAAAACAAAAACAGGGATTTCATAGCTTTTGGCCACGAGAAGGGCAGACTTTCTTTGGCTATTTTTATCCAATTGTTTGGTGTTGAACTTTTCCATCAAAACAAAATCCTTGTTGTTCAATTGAACAGTGTTTGGCTGTTCTCATTTCGACCTCATCAACAAGAACGCGTCTCTTTTTGATGTGATGTGTGATTTGTGCATTTTGAAAATGTGATGGAAAAACGACAACTTTGGACACAAACCTGTGGTGATGCCAATGTTATTTTCAGGAACTGGCCCTTACATTCGACTTGGAAGAACACCTCACTCGCTTTGTTTCCATCATTGGTATTGGAGGAGCAACTCAAGTTGCCACAGCTGCTTGGGAGCTACTGTGTCAAGTTTTATTCAGAATCATGTACCAAGAAAGAGCAGGTACCCTCTGTGTTCACAAGGAATATGCACATACAGCAACCAGCCTTCTCGAAAGCACGGAGCAGTCTCACATGTCTACATAACTACACAGAGCACTGAAGCTGTTTGGATTCTTGATATTGGTGAACGCAAAGGCAATTGGATTGAACTTGTTTTCAAGGGCAGCAAGGGAAATTCTGAACTTTCAGCAAACCAATTGAGACTTCCACTTTATAACATAAACAAATGTAAAGAAATGCTCAGCAGAACCCAACTGTGCCAAAATCAAGATGATGGCCACAACAAAGAGAAAGGCAAACATGTTGAATGGCAAAGGAAGTTATGCAATGATACTGTGCATGGCAGGAGTGTTTTGACTTTCCAAATAACCAACCCAGCAGATGCAGAGGATGTGACACTCACCTTTTGTTTGCACCCACCATCACAGCTGACAGGAAAAGTGCCACTGTTCATTGATCTCTTCACACAAACCTTCCATGGCTTTGCAGGAAGGGGATATACTAAAATAGAGAGTTACATCAGAACTGAACTGAAATTCAGTGGAGATAAATTCTGTTTTCTTGTCCCTACCACAGGAAAAATTCATTACGCAAAAGTTCAATGGTATCACAGGCAGCAGAACAACTTTTCCTTCCAAATTCAATGGTACCAACATAATGATTCACAATCTGTAGAAATACAAGACTGCTCAAACAACTGCAATCTTACTGAGTATTTTTGTCACAATTACACACTTCTGCCACCATCTGGGAGAAAAAGACAGTCTCACGTAGTCTTTTTAGTTCCCAAGATTTTGGATATGTTTTGCCTCACCGCACTGTGGTCCTGGAAAACAGCTTCAGAATCCTGTGAATCCCTGGGAGGATATTTGCCTGTCTTAAGAGACAAAGATGAATTGAATGAATTTGCATCTATTGTACGCTTGTCTGCTGCCAAGTTTCCGGTTGAGATAATTGCCCTGGGTCTGTTCATCAGAGACATAAGTCAGGTATTTTGCTTGGTTTTCATCTCAGCACTTGATTCTGCAAATGAATGTCAATTGAGAACAGAAACAGATGAGCCACTCACCTGTTGATTTGTTGTTTGCTTGTACTTTTGATGAAGTGGAATCTTCAAGTACATAATTGGTGACCTTATGATCTCAGCCACAAAGGCCCATTTGACCTCTTCAGAACAGACAATATCTCCACAATCCTTTATTTGCTGTAAAATGAACAAAGAGGCATTCTACCAAACTGTTGTATTTTGTTTCTTGAGCAGAGAATGTTTCTTTGGCAAAGTGGAGGCCCAGCAACATTTCAAAATTGGTGGCAATCCAATAGTGTTCACACACTGAATACGTTTCACAATATTTTGACAAAAGGAAAATTATTTTCAGACTATTTTACAGTTCAACATGTTAAAAATCATAGTCATTACCCAACAAAAGAATTCACCAAACCATTTTATCCAATCATCAACACAAAAATCAAATGTGCAATGATGTTGGTCTCGGGCTTTGATGACTCAAGATGGCTTCAAGTGAACTGCAATAAGCTTTTGTTCAACAATGTATTTTGCCAAATCTTTGAGGAAAATGTGACAACTGCAATTTACCAACCTTCCCCACACATATGTGAATTGGATTGTATCAGAATAAATGGTTCCTGTGTCAGCTTTAATTGGTGTGAATTGGGCAAAAAATGTTCTCCATGCAAGCAACATCAAAGAGGAAGGTATTTTCTCACAAAAGTTATTGATATTTTGCTAAACAAGGAGGTCCAGGCTGCTGAAGAAAACAATTCATTGGTCACACGACAGAAGAGTTTTGTTGCCCCATTTTCTAATCTTTTTGTGTTCATGGAAGGAAAATTCCAGGTTGACAAAAGACTTGGTGCATGTTTGCAAGACAATAAGCATCTTGTGATGGGCAGAGTATCCTTCACTTGCAGAAATAATGTCAGCATATCTGCTCTTCTATTCTGTGATGCCAAAGTGGACTGTTCACCAAATGACAACACAGATGAGAATAATTGTCTTTGCACAAGCAATGACTCCAGTCCCACTGTTTGCAAACATGTCTTGGTGAAAGGGAGAGAAATATGTAGCCATCTATTTTACATGACCCATGATCAGCTGTGTGTGCCTTATGTTTTCCAGAAGTCACCAACCAAGAAAGCAGGAGCACAGCAAAAAGAACTGCTGTGTGACACAGGGGTTTCTATTTCCAGGGAACTGCAAAATGACTTGGTCTCAGATTGTGGAGAAGGGTTTGGAGATGAAACAAAGTTTGTTGACAATAATTCTCAACACAAGTCCACATGTACCGAGCAAGGTAAATTGCTGTGCAGAAGGAATGAACATCTTTGTTTCAACATCTCAGAGCTGTGTATCTTTAAGCTGACAAAGTTATTCACTTTGACTCCTTGTCGAACTGGAGAGCACCTACACATGTGCCAAAATTTTCAGTGCAACATGATGTTCAAATGTCCTGAGTATTACTGTATTCCCTGGGGTTACACATGTGATGGAAAGTGGGACTGCCCATTTGGATTGGATGAAGAAGAAAAACAAAATTGTGGTCTTGGTAGAATTTGCACCAACTTATTTTCCTGCCAAAAATCACAAACATGCATTCATCCTGGGAATGTTTGTGATCAGGTTGTTGATTGTCCATTTTATGATGATGAAGAACTTTGTGATGTTGTCAGACAGCAGTGCCCAGGGTCTTGTAAATGTTTGGCACTTGCCATTTGGTGCGAAAACACCGTTGTTTCTGCTGGACTTGCCAGTACAGAATTTTCTACAAGTCTGGCAATATTTCTTGAGAACTGTACATTTCAAATGACACCACTGCTGTTCAGATCTGGCATCAAAGTGTCCATCACGCATTGTGGTCTGACAAAGATATGTGATCTTGTGAGAACAATTTCCAAAATAATGGACCTCAACTTTGGATTCAACAATGCCACCATCCTGAGACCAAAATGTTTCAGTCCTGCCCAATTTACACAGGAAATAGGTCTACAGAACAATTACTTGTCAACAATTTACACATCAGCCTTTGACGGCCTAAATCTACTCTTGCATTTGGACTTGTCTGGCAACAGAGTGATTCAGCTGGACTCAAACCTCTTTGTGTCATTGAGTAAACTAAAAATAATAAATCTGAACAACAGCAAGTGTGACATGCTTGAAATTGGAAGAAGCATTTTTCAAAATACTGACCTAAAAGTTCTCAAAACTTCATGTGTGGATCTTTGCTGCTTGGTTCCAGAATGCACTTTGCCACAATCAGGAATGCATCACTTTTGTTTGGACCTTCTCCCAAATGTTGCAGTGAAATGCACATTCTATTTTGTATCAGGACTGATTTTGGTCACAAATGTTCTTTGTCTAGTATTACAAATTCTCAGTATTGTACAAGAAATAAACAAGACTGTGGTGTTCCCTCTTGTTGTATTGTCTATCAATGGGACAGACACACTGCACCTGGTATTTCTTGTGACACTGTGGGCTTCTGACTTGTATTACTGGGGCACATTTCCAAACAACATGACAGCATTCACATCAAGTGCTGTCTGCTTTTCTGCAATGTATTTTGCATCAGCATTTTTCTTCATGTCTCCTGTCATTCGGATGTTCAAGTCCCTGTCAAGACTGATGGTAGTTCTACATCCACTGGAGTCCAACTTTCTTGAAACACCCTTTCTGGCCAATTGCATCTGTTTGATTGTTGCTGTGTGTCTATTGGTGTCAATCTTTTGCACACTCTTCACTAGGTTTGTGTATCTAAGGAGCTACTCTGTGATCTGTTTGTCATTGGTGGACCCTTCCCATTCTCAGATTTTGGACAATATTCTTGTGTGGTTTCTTTTATTTCTGCACATTGGAATAATTGTGGGCCAAGTTGTTGCACATTTGCTTCTAGCTGTTGAATTGAATGAAAGCTCCAAGAAAGTGTCAAAAGAAAGGTCACACAAGTCTGTTTATATACAGCTTGTGATTCTTTCTGTGTGCAACATTGTTTGTTGGATTACATTTGATGCTGTATTCCTCACATTGATGTTTCTGAATGATTATCCCCATCTGCTGACAGTTTATACCACTGCAGTTGTCCCCAGCATAAATTCTGTTGCAACCACCATTGTGTTTGTTGTCACAACAATCAGGAAACTACTGGAATGAAAAGTGTAGAAGAACCTTAACTACCCCTGTGTTGACCATCTTGTCATCAAAGGATTGTCAACAACACTGTATGAGAGATTTCTCTGGTATCAGTACATCATGTCAGAGCGTCCCGTGGTCTTTCCAGTTGTTTTGATGTTTTCAAAATATCTTCAGCATTTTGCTCAAATCAGCTTTTAGTTGTGTGGGGGAGACACGTTGTGTACAATCTTCCAGTGACAAGGGAACATTTGTTTTCTCTGTATTACTTTTGTGATAAAAGAACCAGTTCACACTTCAAGAAGAAAATTGTGTTGATGTTTCGCGTTTTGCGTGACTTGGAACTTGAAGAAGCAGAAGAGGGACGTGTGAAACATTTCAATTGGCAAAAGCTTGTTTTGAATGAACAGACGCAACAGAAATGTGCCTCAGCTTGCTGCATGTTTTGAGCATCACCCCCAACAGTTTCAGAAGCAGCAGAATGATCAGTGCAGCTGCACCAACCAAAGGAATCCAAAGCAAAAGGGAATCTTCTATGAGCTGCAACACATCCAGAATTTGTCTGGTGTGACCTTTTGGGATCACCTCAGCAACTTCAAAAATTGCCCTCACCAGATTTATCTCACAGATAATCAAGAGAGCCACAGATGATACAGTTCCTGCCCAGTTGTCCCTCTTCTCTTTACAGGGCTTCACAACTAAGTGGTGTAATAGTGAGAGAAAACAGACCAAGGTCATACAAAGCAATCTAAGCAGTACATTGTGGACATAAGTAAACAAGAGAATCAGGACCAATCTCTTTAACAATAAGATTCCACTCCAACACAGAGGTAACGTTTTCAAGCAGGGAGGATGCACATTGTAGTCCTTGTATGGGCCTTGTAGTGCTTCATACACTCGATAAGTCTCCCTTCTGGTGATAGCTGGGTCTTTCATGCTTGCATTCTTCTTGATACCAACAGAATTCTGCACAAACAGGAAATACACCAACAGAGGAGCAGGACAGAGACAGCCAAAATAGAACTGTGTGAGGCTCATTGAATTGTTCTTCAAATATCCAGGTGCTACAGTCAGAAACAATCCAAATGGCAACACAGACACAACAATGTACAACATAATCACCACTTGCCATTTCTGAAAACACTGAATACTTGCATCAATGAACAAAACACTGGTTGATGCAACTGGTACACAATACACAAATGTGAAAGCAGATGAAGCCAAATCTTGATATGAGTACAGCATCCCCAACAACAATGCGGTTGATATAGTTTGTACAATGAATTTGTGGAGTGATTCAAAGTAGCCAGGAAACCAAGCAAAAAGAACTTGGGATACAGCATAAATTACAGCCAGTGCAATAAACAGTGAGGGTATGGAAATGAGTTTCAACCAAATTTTCCCCACAGCATCCAGATTTGAGAACAGGCATACCTCACTTGTGAATGCTGTGACATCAATTCTGAAGTCAAACAATGCACTAGAAAAATGAGTCAGCATCTGAAGGAGAGGATCTGTAGCTTTGGCATAAATGGGTGTGAAGTGAACAAGGCTGGCATCCTGGAAATAATAGAACAGCAAGATGAGACAGATGCTTGATCCTGGTTGATGCTCAGACTTTGTGACACCTGTCTTGTTCTTGTTTAGGAAAGTCCTCTGGCTGCATTTTGTCCGCTCTGAGCTCAACTCTGATCTGAGTGAAAATTGGAAAAGGAAACTTTCAAACTGAGTCTGAAAGAGCACAAACAAGGCATACAAAAAAAACATTGTGAAGTGAAAGGGAATATACCAGTAGTGATTGCACTTTTCATCAGGAACACAGTTTGTTGAGAACAGGGCTTCAGAGTAGCCAGGTTCACATTTACTGCACAATATTCCTGTTCTGTGGTTGCTACATGTATTGTATGTGGCACAAATAGGTTCAGAGCAACAGTATCCAGGTGGACAGAGGTAAAAATCTACTTCTGTTCCTCTCTTCTGTCCCCAGTAACTGGCCTTGGCTTGAACACCATCATCACACCTGCCTCCATATGGACAAACGTTGCAAGTGGGATCTTTGTACTCAAATGAGTAACTTACTGAGTCAAAGACAGGATCAGGCATAGGAGGAGGTGGAAAATCCGGTGGTGGTACAGGGGGTGGTAGTGGAGGGGGTGGTGGTGGTGGAGGGGGTGGTGGAGGGGCTGCTGAAGTTGTTGTGTTATTAAATGACCTCTTTCTTCGGCGTGAAGGTACAGTAATATCCAACTGCAAGGATCCCCTTTCAATTGCATAGTTTCCCATTTCACATGGTTGACAAGTGTATGTCAACTCTGCAAAGTATGCATATTCTTCAGTGGGCATTAAAAAGTCAAATGATATAAAGTTCAATAAATTATTCTCATTTGAAACATTTTGAAGCAGAAGTCTACTGTTTTGAGGGCATACCATTTTAATATCATCAACCTGAAGGGACACCGCATGCAAACGAGGGTTGGTTGGGTAGTAGTAGTGTGACACTGCTGGTACCCTCCTGTGAACTGCTTTTAACACTTTAAAACTTACATTTTTAAGAGTCAGATGCTTGCAAGTGGAGTGCAACAAGAGTCCACTTTTCAGTGTGTTGTGCACTTCACCACTTATCAATGATACATTTCTGAGTTCTGTGATGGGTGTGTGAATTACATAGATTCCTCCACCCATATTGTTTGCTGAATTGTTTACAAAATTACAGTGCAGGATGTATATATTTGAGGCACTTTCCACAGCAATGGCTCCACCATTTCCCTTCAACTCATGATAAGCTGTGTCCTTCACAAATTTCCTGCTGGTTTCAAACTGAGCCTCCATGATGAGCAGATTGTCTGAGTGAAGATTGAAGCTGAACACAGTCAATTTTGATGTTGGGGAAATTTGTATTGTTTCTGCAGCAAACTTTGGTCTTGTCCAGAAGGGGACAACACCAGCTTGGTTGTGGAAGAAATAACAGAAAATTACGTGCAGAATTACCAGTGGGGATTTTACAAACAGACCTGGGCCACTGCTACTTATTTGGTTGTTTACAAATTGAGAGTTGATGATCTCAATGTGACAGTCATTGGGGACCTTGCTGAATATTTTAAACGGTGAGATAACAGCAAAAGCACGTAGGTTGTTTTCAAATGTCAAATTTGAGAGTATGATGTGAAACAAAAGACTCTGGCTTCTTTTTGGGGAATCGTATGGCCTGACATTTGATGACATCAGCTCCAAGCTGATTGCTGCAGGCACATTAAGTAATGTGCTCACTTGAGTGTAAGCCACATCCCTGTATTTTAAGTTCCTGAAAGTGCATCTTAGTATTTGAACAGATGAATATGAGAAAGATTTAAACTTCAAGCCTCCAAGAGCATTACTGCCATCCTCAGGACCAACAAAGAGAGTCTCTTGGATATCACCTTTCAATGTTGTAAAAGCAAAAAGATAAATTTGGTTGTCAGCCATGTTGGATGATTCCAAGGTGATGCTGATGTTGTCACATATTGCCTGTACTCCAAGCATATCTGGCATGTTTTGTGGAGATGGGGTTTCCATTGTTTGTGGGTACCAATCAACATTTATCAGTATGATTTCCACACTCAAAGGCTTGATGCTGAATTCTTGTAATAGGTCTGGGATCATACTTGGGTTTAATTGCTCAAGTTGTCTGACTGAGGTAGAAACCAACTCTATTTCACCCTCAAAATCTGCAGAATACATTTCTACATTTGAAGAATTGGAGTAGAATTCTAAGTAATCCTTTTGCATGAGTAAAATCACAGAATTGTCAAAGGCGCAATCCTCAAAAACAAACTTGACATCAAATCCAAGAAGGTGACTGGATAGTACAGATAGTCTTTTCATTGTGATTGTTGAGTTCTCAAAATGAAGTGCCACAGGTATGTGGTGGTACTCTTCTGACTTAGCATCACAAAACAAACAAGTTTCTTGGGGTGCACTCCCTTCAAATGTGAGATTCTTCACAATGGGTTTGTTGGAACAATGGAGAAAACAGAAATGTGACTCATCCTGATTCAGTTTGATGGTGTCTCCTGACAGACTCATATTTATCACTTGCTGCAGAGTTCTGCAGGGTTGGAGTTGTTGCCCACAATCATCTGTGTCGGAGCCAGTGTTGCTCACGTACAGGACCCGACATGAAACTCCTGCAACACAAAATGCTGTAAGTCTCAACACCTAAGTTTTGTTCTGTTCAGTGTTCGAAACTAATAACCAACAGTTAAAGTTCTTGCTTTTTTTGGCAAATACAAAAAATGGTAACATAGAACTGGAAATCTACCATCGTTGGTGAGCATGAGGCACAGACCCAGAACACATAGTTTCCACCACGCAACAAGGCCCATGTCTGAGAATCTGCTCAGTAAAGTCCCATCTTCATACTCTGAAACAAGCAAGCAAGACGGTTTTGTGCAGAAGAAAACATTGACCAAGCCAATTTGCATAGAGCTGTAGGATGGTTTTGTTTTGAGCACAAGGATTGAGTTGGATCACCATTTGCTTCAATCAAACACGTGACGAAAAAAATAGGCCCATGGGCCTCCCGCTGATTTGAACTGATTCCGCTTGCTCATTCCGGTTGCTTGTTTTCATCCAGTATCAAAATGTGTCAGCAGGCATAAAATTCAAAAATATTTGGTGAGCTCAAGAAATTTCTATAAGATGGGTTAGGAATTGGTGGCAAATGATGCACAATGTTTCAAAATTGAGTCATGAGTCACAAAACATTCTGAACAAGTATAAAAAGGTCACATTAAAAATCACATATTTTTGTGAAATTTTCAAAATGTGATTTTTGACCCCAAACCCTCACTTACATGTGTAATACAAAAACAAATTAAAACTATACACATTATTTGCTACCAGTTGCAAATATAACCCACAAATATTTTTTTCAGCCTCATCAAATATTTTTGTATGTTTTGCCTGGTAATACATTTTGATGCAAACCCCTCCAAAATATAATAGTTAATTTCAGCCTGCTAAAAACCACTGAAAAATTTCATTGTTACAAAACCAGACCCCTCCAAAAGATATCATGAAAATTATTTACAGGCACCTTTGACCAAATGTTGCTCACTTTCAAGATACAGCCCAAAATAGAAGCACAAGTCAACAATTTTGAAATTTCCAAATTTGAACTTTTCACACTAAAAATTCAAAAATGTTCTGTTTTGTTCTTTTGAGACCTCAGGCATTATTAAGGACCTAAAATAGAACAAACTGACCATTGAACCCAAAATTTGTGCCAAAATCCTGACCACCACAGCATGTGCCAGATTTTGCAATCAGATGCCTGCAGGTGATTTGAACAGCAAAATACCGCTTGCTCCAAATTTCCAATTTTGACCAAGCGGTCTTTTGCGCCGTTCAAATCACCCAAAAATAAGAACAATACTTTCACAATTCTCTCACTCACAATCCAGTTTTAGGTCCAGTGTCCAATAGAAGATTCAGAAATGGGTTCAGGCTGGACAATGTCTGCAAGTGTTGTGCAACAATCCTGTTTCCAGATTACACTGAAAATAAATATTGGGGATTTAGTTTGCCATCTGCTCAGAATACGCTTTCTGTTTTCGTGCAGTCACCCTGATATGTTGAGGAATTTGATCATGTAAAGTAAATTTTTTCCTTCGGCAGAAAAATGCTCATTGTGGACCTTGCGTGTTCGTACATAAATTGTTGAGCGACTGACTCGACTTGCGTGGAAGGTTGGAATCCAGGCGGAATCTCTACGACAATCCACACATTGTTTGCAAAATGAGAATGACAATGCTGCACGTCGTGTTTGTGCTGCAAACCCAAAAAATCTACCCTCAAAACTTGGGACAAGGGGCATTCAAAGAAAAAGTGCAAACATCTGAATTGTGTTGGTTCAATAGCCAAGTTTGCTTTCCGGGTTTCATCCTCCCTGGTGTCTGTGTTTGTTGCTGTGTTTCCACACGCAATGCTCTGTTGAAAGAAATGTCCAATGGTGTGTGTGTGTGTGTGTGTGTGTGTGTGCGCGCGAATAGTTTTGTCTCCAAACACGTTTGGTTTGTCACTGTTCTGCAGATTATGGGAACAGCTTTGTGTGCCAGATTGTGAGATATACATTGATCAGCTCACAGGGAAATGCACAGCCTCTTGGCAGATCGAAAAACCGCCCACCGGGGCCAAATGTGGCTGTTCGTCATGCTACGTTTCTTCAAACTTGATATCCAGGTGTCAAGGTGGATGCCAGTTGAAATAGTCAGTTGAAATATTTTGGAAACATTTGCACTGAGGGCTGGCCATGTCCACAAGTTATTTTTTTTTCAGAGCGATGCAAGAACAGTTGACCCTCAATGTGTATCCAACTGGGCAACAACAGAACTTGTTTTGTTTGATAAGTTTATTGTTCAAAATTATGCACAAAGCAAACAATGAAAAAGAAAGGTTCAGTTCTCTTTTCTGAATGCGATACCCCCAGGTCCTGGAGTTGCACTGTCAAACAGCTGACACAGAAGGCTGTCCTCCTCCTCAGACACACTCAGACTCCTGCAGGCCTCACTTCTACTGCACAGGATGCAGCACTCCTCCACCTCTCTCACCTGCAGAATGAACAAAATTGCCTGGGCTGAGTGTGAAGCAAGAAAAATATGGAGCCAAGGTTTGTCCAGCAGAAGCCTGGTGTTTGGCATTTTTGCTTGGTGTTTTTCAAACTTCTTTGTGGAAATATGCTCACATTTGTCCTCATGGCTGAAGTGAAAGGCTTTTGCACCTTTTGGATGAACCAGCTCACTGACATCATACCTTGGATTGGGTGAGGACAACTGCTCCAGGTCCCAGCTCAGACGTCTTCAGCTTGACAAATACATTTCTGATTTTGTTTTGGGATTTGTTTGAACCATCTGCTGCTGCACAGAACAAAGCAAACTCAGTGCACAATGTCTGACTCCCCACCAGAAGCCTGGATTGCTTTCCTGTTGTCACAGAAACAAATATCTTTGAAAAAAAACAACAACACAACAGAAAGTACCTGTAAAAGTCAGCTCTGACAATTTTTTGTTCTCTGTGCCAACAGGGCCTCCTTGACATGGGAAGAATGAAAGGGTCATCACAAAAGGCACAGAACCCACATCTGCACAGTATTCAGAGTGACCTGTCTCTATGCCGTCCATGCACTGCACATAGAGTTGAAAGGAACATGAAAACAGCTTGCAAAGTGACCCAAAACAGTTTGAAAAAAACTGGATGTGCTGCACTTTTTTCATTGTGACTTTTTCAAAATCCATTTGGCCAACCAAACTACTTTGTGTATCATCACCTCATCCATATCTGCTATCCATTTGACAGATTCGTTGCAGAACAGATTGTTTGTGTGAAGGTTCCACGTGACTTTGTCATCATCAGTGTTTAAAGTTTGCAGGTAGTGCATCATATCAGAAACCTGAAAACATTTTTTCATGAAAACCTGAGTTTTATCCCGTCAAGAGCAGTTCATGATCAAAATTTGTCTCAGTATACACACCAACCTGTGTGACTCTGTTGTCAGTCAAATAGAGATTTTTGAGATATTTCAGGCCAAACACATCATTTTCTGAAATGCTTTCTATCATATTGTGTTCCAGGTAAATTCCTTCTATGTTTGGATTGTTTGAAAAATCTGGAAAAATTGTCAGTCTCCCTTCGTGTAGTTCAAATGTTATCAAACGTGGGCACATGTGCAAAATATCATTTGGAGGGAAAAAGAATTGTATTTTGTAAATTCTGAGATCTGTGAATTCAAGAACAATATTGGCTAAGTCTTCCTCAGCAGGCAGATTCAGAAATTGATGGGCAGTCATGTTGTCCAAGTCTCTGACTTCACTTTTCACTCCATATTCCAACATCACCATTGATGTAGTGGGAAAGTATGGAAAGCTGAAATGTGGAAATATTTGTGTCATGTGCTGAATCGTTGCAACGGTACAACCCGGATGTAAAGTGACTGAAATTCAAGAAGCAGACCTTGTGAATGGGTTGCCATTGGTGAAAAGTTTTTCCAATGAAAGTGGCAAGTAACTTTGTGCAATCTGTGTCAATTCATTGTAAGTCATGTACAATTCCTTCAGATTTGGAGTGAGTTCAAAGAAGCCTGGAACAAAGCAATTTGCACGTCTGTTCAAAGTGATTCTCACAGCCACAAAAAACCTGATCTGTTCTCCAGCTGCTTGTATCTGGAACTGAACAAGTGAATCTCTTGTGCACAGTACTCCTATCAGATAGCACAGAAACTATTTTGGTCATTTACTGCAAATTTTCAACAATAAAAGGTTGTGATCTGACAGTTCCAAGCCACAGAGGCTGAAATGACAGGGTTCTGGCCATCACGACAACATCTTGAGGTTTTTTGTGGGTGCATGTTGATCTGTTGGAGTGCGGCCTAATTTGTTATGTAAAAAGCTGAGATCATTCAAGTCCAGCAGAAAATGTACACAGGGCATAGATAGGTCTCAGATGTTTGAGAAACTGCAGGAAACGATGCTGCACTCTATTGAGGAACAATTCAGCTTCAAGAGAAGGACATGCCTGGTCGAATGGCAGCAATTAAGTTTTCGTCCAAGTGCAGAATGAGGAGTGACGGCAGTTCACAGGACAACACTGGTAATGCGTCCAGCTTATTCTTTTTCAAGGACAACTTCTGTATAGCAGACCAGTTTCCTGCAATGAAACATCCTCTAAGTCCTTTGGATTTCCCTGTGCACAAAGGGTTGGTCACATTCAGGAATTGAAGACAAACAATATCCAAGATGCTGGAGCAGAGACCATTTCCTGCTCTCTGGAAAAATAAAGTGCAGTGCATGAAACACAGGATGTCAAACATTGTCAACATAACAATCAGAAGTGGACTTTACCCACAGTAATGTTCTCCATGTCATTCTTGTTCAGATATAACTGCTTCAAATTGGGTAAATCTATGGTCATTTCTAAAATGGAAAGAGGAATACTTGGAAAATGGATTGTTTGGTTGAACAGCAGAATATGAAAGTAAAGCCTGATGACAAGAAGAGCAGGTGAGCAAACCATGGTGTTCTCCACCAAAGAGGTTGTCAATCAAATTCACATGTTGCAGTTGGTGAAACGCTAAAACCACTGGGATAGTGTTCAAGAGGTTCTTTTGCAGGCCAAGACTTGTCAAACTGCTCATGCCCCCAAAAGCATTGGTGTCCACATGAGAAATAAGATTGTCTGACAAGTCCAATTCTTTTACATTGATCAAACTCTCAAATGCAAAGGCAGGAATTTCACTCAGAGAGTTTTCTCTCATTTCAATTGCTGTAACGCCAAGCTGAAACAAAAGGTTCAGCGATCAGCAGTTACTGTAGAAGCAAGCAATCAGTTTTCAGTTTATGAATTATGTTTGGACGTTCCAATTGTTTGATTCCAACAACATGATTTCTGTTTCTGTGTGCACTGCTAACAGCAGTAATGACAGAGTGAATCAGGACATACTCACAGGGAACATGGTTCTGTTGGTGTGATTTGGAACAGAGGTGAGTCCCTTGGAGTTCAGTATGGCTCTCAGAGCAAGACAATGCTCACTCTCCACTATGATTAGACAAAGAAACCCAAGCAGAGCACGTTTTATGTGAAAAAAATGGGTTTTCATTATCAGCATTGAAACGTAGACCTGCACAGTCAATCTGCTAAAGACGAACGAAGAACACTGTGCAAGAATTGGAAAAATTCTTCTGAATCTCTTTCTCTCACCAAAAAGCTGCAAAAATTGATTTTGCTCAGCTGGCGTGCACATATGATGAACAAAAAAGAGATCCAAAGTTCTTTTGAATGTTGATGTAATGTGTTTGGGATTGTCAGTTCACTCAGTGAAATGGTTTGAAAAAAAATGGTTCCATGTGGATCCAGTCAGACCAGGGAGGATGAGACGAAATGTGTTTTGCCAAAATTCATTTGACAGATATATTTTTTTGTAAAAATGCAATGGGAGTGAAAAGGCCTCGCAGTGCTGACAGCGCTGGTCAGCTGTGTTCATGTGAGATCCATCCAGCAGTGCCAACAGCCGCCTCTCTGGGTTCCTCGCTCAATGGTGAACCAATGGTGCAGTGCAGGCCTTTTTGTAAGAAAATGATGGCATGTGCCAAATAAAAATGTCACGCCCCCAAGGGTACAAGCCTCAAGTCTATTTTGACTGAAAATGTCCCACTTGGCACACTGCCGCAAATTGGCTGTTGCCGCTCCCCCCCCCCCCCGCCATTTGGTCCACCTGTTTCTCACGCCTTGGCCACACCCAATAAGGGTTTGCACGTTGGTGACGCGCGCATCAAAAAATTGACGCCCGCATCAAAACGCTCCATTGGGCGTCATGTTGAATTTTGACGCGAGCATCAAAAATTCTGACGCTGCCCAACCGTGCGTCTCTAACGTGAAAACCCCCATATCTTCTGGTTAGTGCTGGAGGGACCATCATATTAGGGGTTTTTACATTGGTGATGCAGTGACAAAATTTTGATGCATGCGTCAAAAAGTCTGTGATCGGTCTGGACTGATAATTTGATGCTCTCCATTGGGCATCATGTTAACTTTTGACGCGCGCGTCAAAAATTTTGAAGCCGCCCAACCGCGCTTCACCAATTCACCAATGTGAAAAACCCTTATTGGGACCTTGGATCCGTCCCTCATGTCCTGTTTCTCAGTCAATGCGTACTCAGGTAAATGCACACATTTCGTGTACTGAACTCCTGAACACCGGTTATACGGGCAATGCGTTCACTTTCTTTGATTGGGTTGTCAAACTGGTACAATTTGCATCACTATGATCTGGGAAATTGTAAAAAAGATACAAAACACAGCCAGTCAAGCCAAAAGCTGGTCCATTTTCCCTGGGTTTATGTAGAAGGGACTCACTTAATGGACGTGTATTGTTTCGCCTTCGCTCACAACACTTTCTCAATCGTTGAGAATTCAGGTCAATGCACGCATTTGCGACACTAAAAATCCCAAATACGGTGTCTGCACCAAACGCATTTACATCTGCTGTCTTTGATTGCTTTTTGAAACTGGCGCAATTTTCATTTCCAAAAGCTGCGAAGAAGGAAAATTCTGAGACGAGCCAAAGATATCACCCAATCATTCCTGTTCATTTTGGCAGAATCTTCGTACCCTTCACTTTTCAATAGTTATTTTTTGACATCTCACAATGAGAAACAAGAACACCAAAGTTTGAAACATTTCTGACCACACTGTTCAGGTGTGAAAAATCTGTCACAAAAGACAGTGGTCAATTGTTGCAACAAGAACAGTGAAGGTCGGAAGCCCCAGAGAAACCCAATAGGACGGGTGTGGCTGAACTCTAACTTCTCACATACAAGACAAAGGACTTGTCTTTTTTCTGCAAGCATTTTATTTAAAATCACCCACTAAAAACCTTTGTTTGAACCCACTAGACCTGGTACTTCTTCCTGAAGCCCACCTCACCAGCTCCAGGAGTTGCAGTATTGAACAGCTGACACAGGAGGCTGTTTCCCTCCTGCATCTGCAGACTCAAACTCATGCAGGTTTCATTCACACTGCAGAGCTGGCAGCACTCCAACTTATTTCTCACCTGACAAATACAAATTGAAGCTTGAGAGCAGCCAAATAAATTGTAAAAATGGTCGTGTACTGTGTTTTTTCAGCAAACAGAAAGCCAACAACTTGGCCACCTGGTGGAGAAACACCACATCAATGACAAACCTGCTTTTGAAAGAATGCACTCCCTGCAGCTTGAGGGTCAATTGTATTCAACAGTTGATAAAGATGCCCTTTCAGATTCCTGTTTGAATCTTCTGCTGCAAGAGACAGAGACAACACACTTGGGCTCTTTCTATGTGTCACAAAGGAACAGCAAAGCAACCAGAGGTCAAAGAGTGAAAGGAGATGATGCTTTTACTGGTTTGGGTTTCAGTCTTGGTGAAGTTGAGCTGAGAAAGCTTCAGGGTCTCAGTTCCAGGTGGGCCACCCTCACATGGGTGTGATGAAAACTGAATTTTGAAGGTGATTGTTCCAACTGTGGTGTGGTATTGAATGTCCCCAGTCTGCAAACAGAGAAGACACAAAAAAAACAGCAGAATGTTTATGACCAAGAAAAAGGCAAAAATGGCTGTATTATAGGGTTTAGACTGTAGTGTTTTCTGGGGATTTCAAACACTGCCTTTTCTGCTGCATAACTGTCTTTGGATGTGCTGGTGGAATCACTAAAATAACAAAGCATGTTTGCACACCTCAGTCATGTTTGCTATCCATTCAACAGAGCCATTGCAGAAGAGCCTGTTGTCCTGAAAGGTCCATGTGACTGTACCAATGTCCGGTTTTAATGTTTGCAAATAACTTCTCATATCTGATATCTGAAACAAACCAGTCAGGATTCAGAGAAAAGTTAAATGGTGGTCACAATCTGGCAAATTATCAAACACACACCATCACTGACCTGCTGAACATGGTTCTTTGACATAAACAGGTTTTTGAGATGTGTGAGGCCAGAAACATCACTGTCAGAAAGAGTTGCTATTTCATTGTGATGCACATCTATAGTGACAATGTTTGGATTTCTGGAGAAATCTGGGAATGCTTTGAGTCTTCCTCCATACAAGACAAAGAACCCCAAAAGTGGGCACATGTATATAATGTCATTTGGAGGGATGGCAAAATAGATTTGATAAAAATGGAGGTTTTGGAAAAGGAGGGTTGTGCTGGTGAGGTTTGTGTCTGCAGCAGACTGGAGGAACTGCTGGGCAGTCATGTTGTCCAGGTGTCTGAAGCTGCTTTTCACTCCATATCTCAGATCGTACAGTGATGTAAGGGCTGAGCTGAAGTTTGCGAACCTGAAATTTGTGGAAGAATTGTGATGTAGACTTTGTGTTCATGTTGTTGCTATGACAACACAAAGAAGATTCTTTTTGCAGGCAAAACACACCCTGTCAATGGATTTTCATGAAAATGAAAATGTGTCAGCAGGAAGGGGAGAGAAGATTGAATTGTTATCTCTGTCAGCTGGTTGTGGGTGATGTACAGTTGCTTGAGATTTGGAACCAGTTCAAAAAAACCTGAAAATGTACAGAAAGGATTTTCCCGGCGGTGAAATTCATTTCAGGAATGCACAAACTCAAAATCATTCACTGGAGACAGAGGTTATCTGGCTGGCTGAACTGTCTGCGAAAAGCAACAGAGCAAACCTGGTCGAAATGTAGAGATCCTGTTGTGATGTAATTCCAGCCTCCTGAGTAGATACAGAGCACAGGAAAGCATTGGCAACTCTTCCAGGGCGTTGTCATTGATGTCCAACCGATCTATTGCAGACCAGTTTCCTAGTAAAAGCACAATGTTCAAATTTTCTCTGTGTAGTTTGTTTGAACAGGGCAGGGGGACAAGTTGATAACTGAAGAGAGTAGGGGGGTCAGCAGCTGGAGAAAATTTAGACACACCAGTGAACACTGCTGGTGAAATACTGTTCAGTATAGGAACACTTATTTGTGCCCTGAATGCTTGCAATGCAACAAAAAAGAATGGCTTCACCTGTTGTTATGTTTGTGATGGCATTACTTTTCAGACTCAATGTCTTCAAGTTTGGTAATTCAACATTCATTTCTACAAAATATGAAAATTCTGCTGAACACAGAGCTGAACTTCTTGCCATCACTTGGTGAATTCTACATGCAAACATACCTTCATGATATTCTCCACTGAAGGAATTTTCAGTCAATTGCAACTCTTGCAGTTGCAGAACCACAACAAAAGTTTGCATGTCATTATTCCACAACAGGAGCTGTATCAGGCTGGTCATGCCCCCAAAAGCATTGGTGTCCACATTGGAAATCAAATTGTGTGACAAGTCCAATTCAGTTACATTGACCAAACTCTCAAATGCAAAAGCAGCAATTTCAGTGATAAAATTCTTTCTTAATTCAATGATTTCAACCCCTTCCTGAAAGAAGAAAAAACTTGCTTCAAACTTTTGTAAAGCATATGTTGCTGGCAGTGTCGTTGTGCTTTCCTCAAGACATTCATTTCTGGACTTGACAATTTGGTACAAACAAAGCCTGTGACTGAGACATACTGGAAAAATTGTCCTGTTGGTGTGGTTTGGAATTGTGGTAAGGCCTCTGTCGTTCAACGAGACTGTTATTGTGCCATCACAAGGTCCAACCATGATAATTGTCAGACAAAAAAACCCAAACCAACCACTCATTGTGCAAAAGCATCTGTGTTTGTTGTTCATCATAAGCAAAACTCAGCAGCCACCCGAGTCTGAACAAAATTTCTATTGAAAAAAATGTGAACTGGTGAGAAAACAGTACTGAACAAAATCCTCTTCTTTCTGCTTCACTGATTGCAGCCTGAATGCAAAACCACCTCCAAGCAATCAGAGTGTTTTGCAATTCTTGTTTGTGGTATTGTCATTCATCACATTGGTGCTCTGGTGCTTCTCTGTGCAGTGCGCATTGACGTTGCCTTGTGGCGATCTGTCTATGCACCCAGGGAACCATCCGGGTCTGTTCTGTGTGTGTGTGTGTGTGTGTGTGTGTGTGTGCGTGTGTCTGTTTGTGTGTGTGCGTGTGCGTGTGTCTGTTTGTGTGTGTGCGTGTGCGTGTGTGTGCGTGTGCATGTGTGCGTGTGTGTGTGTGTGTGTATCTTGCAGTCGCACGCAGTGGTGGATCAAACACAGGTAGAGTCCAACCACTAGGTCAGCCACTTTGTTGGTTGACCACACAAGCAGCGGTCAAGAACTCCAGCACTACATTTTCAGAGCTACAAAGCGGCATCTGACCAGAGTGTGCCTCACTGCCTGGCAAACAGAGCTTCACACAGAAGGGGGTGGGGGTGCGGCCCCTCAAAAATTATCAGAGACTAATACAATGTTGTGAGTTCAAGAACCGCACAACAGATGGACTGGACCGACACTGCTGTTTTCATGTTCATTTCTGCTGCCAAATCATTGGCAATATTTTTTCATGCCGAGGGCATGAGTTCTTCACCACCAGTTCTTTCCATGCTGAACGAATTGGGAGTGTGTGACTCCCCCCCCCCCCCGAGTGTGAATAGAGGTTCGATTCCTATGGAGGAATGTCAGGTCCCCACTGAATGAGCAACACTCCGCCTGAGGGTGGCTGTTGGGAATGACAGATTCCCACGTGCAGGTACTCGCATTGTTGTACAAAGACAAAGGGCATCAGCTGATTCTCCTGTGGTGTCAGAGGCGCAGTGAGGTACTGCACACCAGAAGAGTCCAATGCGACTTGCAGCCAAAACCTTTCCACCATGTATTCAAGGAACCAGTATGAACAGCTCCACACGTATTGACATGTGTGTGCACCATTTCATGCACAATTTGCGCACAGCATTCTGTCACGGACACGGAACCAGTGTGAACAGCGTGTTGGGTCGTAGAATGACATCTAGAGTGCACAGTCAACCAATCTGTTTTCTTGTCATGGACATGGGAGTGGCACTTCTGTGTGTGTGTGTGTGTGTGTGTGTGTGTGTGTGTGTGTCGGGGGGTGAGGACTTGGACAGGAAGAGGGTTTGGTGTGAGGCATGACATCTGCCCCTCCCTTCCCTGTACCACGCGACTCTAGCCTGAAGGCACGTCGCACATTGAGCTTGCACTGGTTGACTGGATATGATGCGCAGGGCCAGACAAACCAACCAACAAGATAGTGAAGATCAGCTCAGCCGATTCAGCCTTGTTGTTCTGCCCTGCATTGCGCTTTCAACAAGAAGCAGTGCTCAAGGCAACTGCAGTACGAAGTCCCTTGCCGGTAATGTCGTGGATTCTTTCTTGTCCTCCTTGTCTTCCACAAGTCATGCAGGCCACGGGGGGGCTTCCATCGGGCGGAGGGGGGTCTGGTGAGGGATAGGGGTCTGGTGAGGGGTCTGCTGGGGGTTGGGGGTTGGGGGAGGGGGAGGGGGTTGGGGAGGGGGGGGGGGTTGGGGGAGGGGGTGTGGGGAGGGGGAGGGGGCAAGGGACATTTCATCCACCTTGCCATGTACTGCACTACCACATGGTGCTTCGCCCTGAAGGGACTTCGCACAATTATTGTCGGCATCAGCCACAAGTTCGTTGCGGTGTCACTTTTGCGCTTGTGTTGAAATTCACCTTTGCCTTTCTCTGCACCTCCGCATACTGGGCAGGCCTGTGTGCGCCAAGGGAACTCAGGGCCAGCAGCTTCACCCTCACTATCCTGACTCTTTGGTGCTCATGTGTAGCAGAAACTCACGGGGGCGTGTCCACGACTCGAGTTCTCCGGGAAAGGGTATTGGAGAAAAAAGTTCCCAGGTTCAGTGATTGGTGTCTGTGTTCTATTCTGTTGGCTATGACAAGTATATGCCCAGGGGTCAGGGCTGACCCGACTGGAACTGAGGCTTGAACTTGTGACCAGGAGAGTGTGGACACACCCAATCGGTTTGGTTTCAGCAATTTCTTCTGTTGATTCTACCACGTGCAATTGGTTCATTGGAACAGTTTCAGAAACAAACCAGCCACATATTTTGATAGTCTTCTGTTCAGTGTTTTAAATTCAGTACAACATCTAATATGTTTGAGTTTTTCACTCTGGATTCAGTGAATGTACAGAGGCACAGAGACTCGCGTTGAGCCTATTGTTTCCTTATGGTGAGAAACACAATTGGATTGAGTAAGGCAGTGAGAGGTACACAGGTGATGGTGACCCACAGCACCAGCTCTGGTGGATATCTCTCCAAAAACAAGGTCACAATAAAAACTGCTCCTGAACATATCCAGCTGATAAAGTTGGCAAAAGTAAATGTTGTCATTTGTGCCACAACTTTCCATGTCAGCCTTTTCCTCTTGGCCTGTTCTTCTGATTGTTTCAGTGCAAGTGACAATTGCACATTGAGAAGCAGAATGGTCAAAAAGCACATCACTTCCCAAAACAGCACAACAATGCTTGATACTTGAGTGTGGAGTCTACTTTTTGTAGGATTGACAAATGGCAAGCACAGGGGTGATGCAACACCAAACAAACTGACCAGTATGATGGAAACAGAACCAGGGATGAGTACCCCACACAACACCAGAGTTACCACATATCTCACAACATGTTTTGTTGATTTAAACTTGGACTCAAAGGGATATTTGACAACCATAACTCTTCCAAGTGACATCAATGTCAACATCATGGGTCCAAGGAAAGATATCAGAAACATTAAACAAGAAGCAGATGCACAGGTGTAGGAGTTCATCCATTCCACATCATAAACAACAAAACTGCTCCAGTAATGAACATCAGCTAAACTTACTGTTGCCAAGTAAACACCTTGGCAAAAATCTGTCAAGTTGACAATGTTCACCATGATATTGTATGGACCTCTAGATGTTCCTGTTCTTTGGTGAGTTTGCTTTTTCACCTTTCTTCTGAGTATGACAAATGATGAAAAATTCAGAATGACAACAAAAACTGACACAACATATGCAATAGTTTTGCTGGCTGTTGTTGGAATCAAAGCTGTGCATGACTGATACCACTTAACTGAGGCAGAACATGATGCAGCTGGAGGTGCCACACAACAAACGGAAGCCAGATCAGTAAAAATTTTATTAACAACAACATCCAGAAACATCTCTGGGTCAATTTGGTCCAAGAGATTTCCCCTCAAGCTGATGACATCAAGTTTGGTTGTGATGTGCATGAAATGCTTGGAAATTATTGATATTTCATTGTTGTCCAAATAAATTGTGTGGAGATTGGGTAATGTGTGAAATGAATGGATTTTCAAAGTGGTGATACTGTTGTTCTGCAGACTTAAAGTTGACAAGGAATGCAGGTCAATAAATGCAAAAGACTCAACAATGGAAATGCTGTTGTTGTTCAAAAACAACTGGTGAAAATTGTTCAGTCCACCATTGAAGCAAAAACTGCCAATTGTGGTGATGTTGTTGAAGGACAAATCCAACACTATCAAATTGGACAAGCTTGTACTTTTGAAATCACACACACAAGAAATTTTGTTATGACTAAAATTCATTATTTTCACCCCATCACCAGACATGCCACTTTTTACTTGGTCAAGTGAAAAGTCATTGAAATGTTCTACTTGTCCATTCACAACTGAGTAAGCAACAAACATGTTCAAACTTCTTTCAATGAACACCTCCAGGTTCCTCATGTTCACACATAGAATTGCCAAATTGAGACAATAGCATTCTGTTGGACAGATTACCTCCTTCAAGGTACACAGCTGTTCATCATCCCCATTGGGACAATCTTTGTATCTATCACAAATGCTTGAAATATGTACACAACGGAAACTAGAAAGCTGTGTATCACACCTCAATTTGGCAAAGCAAGAAAGTGATGTGTTCTCAAAGGTTATTTCATCATCCCCATAAGGACAGTCCCATTTCCCATCATTAAGATAGCTCCATGGCACACAGTGTGATAATTCACACTTGAAGAATACAGCAGTGCAGAAATATTCTTTACACTCCTGTAAATGGGCCCCTGTGTGACAGGGAACAATGTGTGCATCACTGCTCAACCTGAACTTGCATATGTCTCTGACATGAAAACAATTTGGCTGCCCTGCTTCACAGGGAAAATAATTAGCATCCAGCAAGCAATTGAATTTGAAAGCATATTGATTTTTTATGGGTGAGACAGTGTAGCTGTCACATTTCTGTGTTGTTCTGTTTATGAAGAATAACATGCCAATTGCATCATTCTTGTTGCAAGAACATGTCACTGTTTTATTGTTGTTCAGTATGTATGATTCATTGTTTGTCAAGAAACAGATTTCTTTGGAATGGAAAGCCAAATCAGACGTTTCAGTCTGTTTAAATCTTCGTTTGAAGCATTTTTTCAAAGACCGTAGCCTCCAATGTGGCTCCTGCCTCATCATATCAAGTGAACAAGGTATGTCTGCATAAACAGTAGAAAAAATTGGAAGAAGCAGCTTGAAAGATTTTGATATGAGAACGAGAGCTAAGTCCAGAGTTTTTGATGGTTCGGAAACACATACGTATCTGAGCTTCATTTGGTGAACTGTCCAGTTGTGTGAACTTTCCTCAGGATGAAGGTTAAAGTACTTTCTCAGAATTTCTCTTTCTATGGTGAAATTTTGGTTTCCCACTGAAAATTTGAATTTCTTGATGTTTGAAGCCAGGACAGCAATTTTCAAAGCATTTTGGAAATAAGTTGTGAAATTGCTGGAGCTCTCAAGACACTTCAGGTGTTTGGAGAAAGTTTTGGTTCTGGCCACTTTAAACCATGTGAACAAAAAGCAAAAGTGTTGGTCTTTGTATCTCAGCAAAGTTTCTTGTGGTCCACAATAATTCTCCTTGTCATGAACACTGGAATGTGGCATACCAGAAAAGAGCCGCCATGTTGCGATATGGGAAAACTCCCAACTGCTACCGGATACAGTTCTTTCATTTGCGCAGGCAATGTGTGGTAAAATTCGTGCCTTACAATCAACAGACACCCATTGTGGCTCCACCATATTGTGTAAAAGCAAAATTGTGCATTCTCCTGACATATTGGCTGGAGTTTGAAGTAATGAGTTCAAAGCTAGATTTTTTTCTTCAAGTAGACAGTATTTGGCATTTGGAACACATCTCTGTCCTAGATAATCATGTTGAAAATGTGTTATCATGCTGAAAATAATGAATTTGCTGGATCTATCTTGTGTGTTGTTCCAAGACCCAAAGCTTTGAAACCCTACTGGAAATGTTTTCCTCAGGGGCAAGGCAGATGCTGATGGAATCCACCTCAGGAGCTGCAAAATGAAATACACACCTGCTAAGCATTTTCAAACCTTTCATTGGGTTCAGTTGGACTGGAAATTCAGACAAGTTTCATGATGTCAACTTTTGCAGCAATGTCATCTTCTTGATGTGGGGACGTCAAAATTTTGCAATGGATTTTGGGTGCACCAGGTATTCCATGTGTGTCAAATCACATATTCCTTGTCTTTATGGTCTTTTGTCTCAGAACAAAAAACATCATGGAATTTTACATTCTGTCCCACGCTGAAAAGTACTCACCCCGCGTCTCTGTCTGAGGCCAAGGAAAACTGCTTCCATTGGAAAAAGTTCAGGAAAATTCTTGATGGACATGATGAAATCTTCCTGTTCAGTTCTAGAGAGAAATGTGGGCAGAGTGTGCTTCATGTCTCGACACATATCAAGTGCATGCATCCAGGAGAAGGGTCTGGGTTCGTATGCAGGTTTCTGACAAGTCCCGTGAGGGGTTTTGTGGTAGAATTTGTAGTAGTCTTTCCATTGCCCAGACGTGAAGACATGATCTTTGCCCAAGCACTTCAGAAAGTAAAATTTCATGTTCTGATGCATTACCAGTTTTTCTTCCTCCAAAAGGACCGGTCTTCTTATATCTGCTATGAACCTGGTACACCTTGAAAATGAGGTGAATGCTTTGTCCACTTTGATTGTGCAAAAGTGATGTGAAGTCCCTTTGTTGCAGCCCAAGCTCACGGTATGCACTTCCTTGCAAAAGTATTCACCAATGTTCTGTCCCCATGTCAACTTGATATTGAGTTCAGCAGAAGATGTAACTTGTAAGGAGTGCAGTAAGCCAGGGAGAACAACAGTAAGCCCAGCTTGTACTTCTGTCATGCTGACTGTTTTGTTCAACAAAAGCATTTGATGGAAAAACTTTCCATTGTAAGAGACTGGATTGCAGTAGTGTTCTTGAAAACAACCCATCTGCAACCAATAAAGTGCAACAAATCTTCACACTGAAAGACCTGCAAGCATAATGTGGTTGGTTTGATTTATCAAATATTGAGGTCTCTACCTTTGTTTTGATGGCTAACTCAAGTGAGATATTTGGGTTAACAAACTGCAGGGGAAGTCCTTGAATATGGAAGTTTTCATGACTGCTCACTGCTGCCACATTGGTGAGACGAGGCTTCACAATGATATTGCCTGTCAATAGATCAGAGAAGTTGTCTTGGGTGATGGGTTCAAGGTTGGTAAATTGAAATAGATTTTAAGGGCCTTTGTGATCAACAACTGCTGCCACTGACTGGTCACAATTGTTCAATGTGGAAGAGAAAAGGTTGGTGGGTTGTGAAGGAAGTTGGCTGCAAACAGAATCCTGTTGTTTCCTTGGGGTGGGTGGTCAAAGGCAAACCTTGAAATTGAGTTGCAAAAATAAGGTTTGGAGAGACAAGGCTTTTTCCTCAAGGGATCACTTTGGATCTGTGAGCAGTAACATGTACACAACTTCAGACTCTCATTTGCGCACCCTTCCATGGAATCCTATCAGATACCATGTGATCTCATGTTGCTCCTAAAGATCCTCTGCTCAAGGAATTGCAGATGACCTCAGAATGACACACATCGCAAGTTGTGTGTCAATGTGATCACTGACGGTCTCATGTCCACTATTGAATTGCTTGGACCACATGGGAGTCGCAGGGATCACAGTTTATCCCTGTGGGACTGAGTATCATGGAACACTGAATGATATCGTTGACAAAACTGGCACAGTGGACCACAAAGAATGCTCTCAAACCCAAAGAAACAGAAACACACACCAATCAGCCCAGTTTTGCTGGCTACTACTCTTGGCTTCAACAAAATGTTGATCCAGCTTCCTAATCCAAACAAAGCCACTTGAACCAGTGGGGATGTGTCATCATCTGGATATATTTTCAGAAATCTAAGACAAAACTTGATGTTACATGAAGTCAGTCTTGGGTCATGAATTGTGATATCAGGTTTGATGGTTGTGAAAGTGTCAAACTTGTACAGAGTGTTTTGCAAAGTGTAAGCCTTCCTGGTGTGCTTGTAAAACATGAGATAGAATGGAAACAGTTCTGATTTCAGTGGAATGCCATGCTCATCAATCCGCACAAAAGTGGAATCAGTTTCCTTGTTGTGAAATAATCTTTTGCCACCAACAATAACACTCTGAGCCAATCTTGTTTTGTCTCCAAAAGCATAATTCCAGAACACAGACAGAAAACCTTCAACTTGTATGTCATACAGAAGGTGTTTTCTTTCTTTTGATACCTTGCAAAAACTAAGGAAAAGCATGCATTCTTTATTTGAAAAAGAGACATCTGTATCAAAGTATGGAGAGTTGACCAGTTGAACCACCTTGCATGACTCATCCTCTTTCACATATACCTTCATGGCTTTTGAAAAGTAATATCCTTCTGGGATTCTGAACCTTGTACCTGGCAGACAAATCATGGGGTTTGATCTCTTGGGATTAAAATAAGTTTGGCACCACTGCAACTTGCAAATGTTTATCCTAAAATTATGACACAGTGTTTTACTGATATTCACTTGAGCATAAAGTGGGCTGTTCTCAGGATAGGCATAACCAACTATGACCAGCCTGTGTGTTGATGAATAAACATTTTGTACTTGTACTTGTTGAGACAACATACAAACAGTTCTGAGAGTTTGAAATGGTAAAGTAGGAAGCACATGTTCCTCAATTATTGCCAACCCACCATACAAGCAGTCTGTACCATTGTATCCTTCAAATTGATATTGAGTCAGAGAAACATTAAAGTTTGTGCCCAATTCACTTAAAATACTGAAGACCCTGATGCAAGGATGCAGGGACAGTTCAGAGCAATTTACACTGAGCTTTAGAGCCACAGGTGTGTTCTTAAACCTCAACACATGATGCCTTCTGTTCAAGCTGACATACTGATATTTGAAGAAAGACCTGTGTGATCTCAAAGTCTTTGTCTGCACCAACACAACAGCTTGGAATGTTTGAGTGACAATTATTCTTGTGGACCTCCAAAAGCAGATTGTCATCTCTGGTCCATCACAAAGAACTATCCCATGTATTGCTTTGAGCTCAATAAAAATTGCAGACTGCTTTTGTACAATGATCCAATATGTCAACCATGATGTTCTTGTGCTGAATAGAAAAAGTGTAATATTGTCTGAACTGCTTCCACATGCCTCTCATATCTGAATTCTCTAAGGAAATTTGATGCCATCTGCAAAGCAGTCATTGTGCTCAATCTCAATGAAAAGGCAAATGCAAACATTGGCAAATGGAACAGTTTCATCTGTACAACATATCCTGGATGATAAAACAGCATCTTTGTGTAAATTCCACACAAAGCATTGTCATTCCAACAGTTCTGTGGTTTCTGACAAGAAAATGTCAAG
>JAAUXT010054755.1_pt1 | contig 34462 bp, 34 predicted proteins | sample 7278171 | NCBI WGS metagenome assembly JAAUXT01 (sample SAMN14350112, study PRJNA611818) | marine sediment metagenome | isolation source: surface marine sediment (1.8m) | place: French Polynesia: Moorea | collected 2018-08 | reverse complement strand
TATGGATCAATGTATGGTGTGGTGGTGGGGGGAGGAGGGGGTGGTGGAGGAGGGGGAGGTGTTGGTGCAGTTGGGAGAGGGTGGCCGTGCATAAAAACGTGCGGTCTGAAAGAAAAAGGAACAAATCAAACCAACAACGCACAATGCAGTGAAGATTACAGCTCGGGATGGGAAGTGACACTGGCAAAGAAAACGTCCCATCGTCAGACACTCACGTTGTCAGCGGAGGCCTTTTGGTGGCACTGATAACTTTCTCTCGATCCATTTTTTTCTTCAGTGCTTCCTTCTTTCTCTTTTGCTTCTCTTCCCTGCAAAATCCAAAATGTGGTTTCTGCTCCGTGCAGGTCGCCCAAGAAAAATTGAAGGGAAATCCGAAATTGCAACCTGCTTGAAGCTTGAAGCCCTTGGCGCACCTTTCTCTTTTGAGTCGTCTCTCTTCTTCAGCCTTTCTTTTCTTATCTTCAAGAAAATCTTTCCTTCTTTCTTCCATTTCGGCCCACTTGTTTGTAAATTTCTTGTATTTTTTCTCCCTTTTCAATTTCTGAAATTGGAAAAAAACAACAACAACAAATGATAACAATCAGGCCAAAATAAAACAAATCGTCATGATCATCGACAACTCAGTGGAAAAATTACCTGTTCCTTTTCCCACGCCTTGTCATATTTGTGTGTCGGCAACATCCACTTATCCACCCAGCTGCAGCGACAAAGAACGAAGCAAGAATTACATTGAACCTGACGTGGACCCAAAAAAGGGAACAACCCAAAACATCAATTTGTCCCCAACTCGTCTGGCGGGTCCTTCCTGTAGACTCGTCTGTACTGGTCGCGCCTGTCCTCTTCTGTGACGCCACGCTTCGGCATTCTCTCCGTGTTCTCGCAACCGCGCTCGTCATTGCCGTCGTCACAGTCCCAAAACGTGTTGCATCTGAAAGCGCGCGCTTCCTTTTCGTAAAGTCCATCCCCAAGGGGTGCCCTGGTGCTGTTCGCTCGTTCGGGTGAGCCAAATTTCAAATTGGCCGAACACAACTCCGTGCAGTGACAAAATTTTGAAAGGATGTGTGATTCCGAATCAAGCGACACAGAATTTTCGAACTCACTGAAATTGCATGGGTGCGCAGGAAACACAAAGGCAACAACATCACCTCAGTGCAACAAACACGGCACTTTTTTTCAGCTGGAAAATCAATGAATCCACACCTGAGGTAAATCATGATGCACTTGCTGGTGTCTTTGCACTCATACATGTGAGCTGGACATTTTTTCTCCTCGCGCGTGTCTTTTGGAAGTTCCTCGTCAGCCGCATCCCCCACCTCTTCATCGTCTTCCATTCTCCTCCTGAAATCGGCGTCGTCTCCCTCAGATTCAACACCACCCTCCTCTTCCTCTGTCAAATGAGAACAAATGCCGGTACATTTTTTGGACAGCTCGGAGTGGTGCCTGCTGACGTTTGCCTTGGAATTGGTTTTCTTGGACTGAAGCACGTGTCTCTGTGCGCGCGTGCTTTTGGAGAAAGTCACACGCGCACGCACAGACCACGTGCGCACACGCACATGCACGCACACGCACACACGCACAATGGGAAAAGGTCCATCTACCTCTGGGCGATGGTGTCGTTGTTGTTGGTCGCCGGGTGGTGGTGGTTGTCTTCCTGGTGGTCGGTACAGTGATTATTTTTTCGTAGTCAACCATTGTTTCTGTGGTAGAAATGGTTGGCTTCTCTTGTGGGATCTCTTCTTCGTCGATCTCGTCCTCTATTCTGTCTTCCCTCCCATTCGGCACGTTGTTTGCATTGTCGACAAGACATAGCACCAGCCAGAGTTTCAAGAAGTTCCTGAGAACACGAGACAGGACTTGAGCAGACATATCTAAAAGCAGTTCGCAGTGCACGAAAGCCCAAATTGTTTGTGCGGTGAAGTTTGTTCTGAAGTCACCATTTTAATTTTGCAATGTCCCTGCACTGCAGGACAAGTCGTTTTGCAGCTTCACTGCATGCTGGACTTGACAATGACGTGGCAGCCGCTCACGACTTACTTCTACCTGTGTCCGGACGAAACGTGATATGTGTGTGTTCTCGAGTTTGAAAGTTCGTTGGATACGAATCACAACGAAAAGCATTTACGTTGTTGTTTTTGCGTGTTTTTCAGTGAATGAAGTTCCAACGTCTTGTAAGTTGACCAAGAAACAAATGCTCCAGAAAGGGAAACATCAATCAGAAGAACAGAGATCTTTCTTCTGTTGAAAATGTTCAGACTCTTTGTTCTTACAAAACAATTTGGTGAAAAAAAATCCCTGAAATTACAAGCAGACAGACCTCACCGTGCGCAAGAGAGTTTGCGTTCTCTTTTTCCCGCTGAAAGTCAGTCATTGAACAAGATTAACTTGAGGTGGCAACTCTTGACTGATCTGCCTCACTCAACGCTCTTGCACAGAGGTCGACACTGGATTGCAAACTCGTTCTTTGCAACTATGGCCAAGCGTCAAGCGGCGTCTGCACATCCGTGGTACTTAGCGCGGCGAGGACCAATGTTTTCCAAACAGCAGAACATTTCTGCACTTTTGTTTTCTGTTTTTCGGTTTTCTCTTTTGAGAAAGTTTTGTTGCTCAGTCCACTTTCTGAGGAAACTGAACTTCCTTCCCACTGCATGCAAGTCAACATTTTTTCAGTCTTTCTGTCAAACAAACTGCAAAACTCAAGTTCAAAGGATTCCACTCACACCTTTCCACTCCCCACTCCAATCATATGTATTTTGTGGCTGAGCCAGTTCCAACAAGCACACTGGCCATGTTTGGAGGGCGCCGGCGTCGGTGATCAACTTTCCCGATCAAAAACACTGCCTTCGACAGATTCAGAGTGTGCGTAACAGGTGGAGATATTTCCGTGCACTGCAGAAGCTGGAAATCGACAACACACACACCATACCTCCGATGCAGTTCAACTTTTGTTTTGCAGCTGCCAACAAATTGCAGGTAGATTGAAATTATCGACTGCAAATTACTGCAGTTGTCAGCGATACAGGTCGAGAAAATGATTTCGAGTCCCCGTGCCTAGGACCGGGGTGCGCACGCTGAGTGCGTTAATAGAAATCGCCCCGAGAGTTATATTGAAAAGCGCTCGGAGGCTGCGACCTTTCTGCCCCGTCCGCGCCACGATCCTCCGCTCCCGAGGCATCTGAGGCAGATCCGGAAGAGAAGCTTCAACAACTCTCGCGTTTCTCTCCAGACGTGTACTTTCCCAATTGTACGTTCTTCCCTGTGATGTGTCTGAGCAACACGTGACAAAATGGATCGTTGGAAAATTGACAGTGCTCAATTTTGTCTCTGTCCTTGCGCAGACAAAGAGAAAAATATTCTCGGGTCTGTCTTGAATAAAGGACTCACCCTCAGCCTGTTACTGACATCTCTTGCACCCCCTGCCAATGGCACCCTCATGAATGAACCCCAACAAAATTGGTTGTGAAAAATTGTAACATGTTGCAAGGTGCTACTTAAGTTAACCTGCCTTGACCCTTCAAGGGTGGTGAAATTTTGCTGTCAAAATCTATTCACTGGTGAGCTTGACTCGGTTTCCTGATCTTGTTTGTTGAAAACGCGAGTGGAACTATGTTCACGCACCGATCATATGAAGAGATGCAAACTGCGTTTTATCAACTGATGCAAATCCTGTTACTTTTCACACACTGACACCTCACAGTATTTGTCGTAGATGTACAGTATCCAGGTTTACGAATCAGTCAACGCGTCGCACTGATGTTGGGAACCAGTCTTGGTTTCTTGTTGGACGCATAAATCACCACGCAAACAAACAAAACTTGCAACTGCAGGCTGGAGCGCTGAAAAAATATGATATTGCAGCTATCAGCGGAGATGTATCGGAGACGACGCCCGCTGAGGCTGTTAATTGAAAGTCAGTGGGACACGTGTAGCTCCGCCTGTGCGCTCCGCCAGGGTCCGAGCGGCGCTGTCCAGGCGCGCAGACGCAAACAACACACAACTGTCCCAGAGATAAGTCGGAGCGTTCCGGGGAAGAACCAACGTCTGAAATGTGGTTAGTTTCTCTGACTCTTCTCGTTTGTAGCTTCTTTGGGAAATTCACGAAGACTCTTCCCGTGGAAAACAACATTCCACGAAAGATCCACACATTTTTTCACTTCGGAAAAAACGTCTTGCCTCGAAAATAGTTTTCTGATTGATGAAGCGAGTTTCCATCCCTGCAAGACACATTTTCATCACCTTTTGCTAATTTTGACAAATCTTTTCCGTTCCTTCTTTTTGCAAGTGTTGCATTTCCAGAAGGTGAAAGGTGTTCGTTAAAAAAGCTGTCATTCGGCGAAGATCTTCAGGAAGTAATTTTCTACATCTCTTGCGTCGAGAGATAAGATATTGTTCAAGGTAAATGAGCTATATTTATGTTTCACTTGATGGATGCGCGAGTATTACCGCTTCCTGGCACGAGGATGTGCGAGAAGACGAGAGAGGTGAGGAAGGGGCTTTGACCTCCGGTAAGTATTCCACTGACCCTTGACCAGTCGTAGATAGGCACCCTCAGGATGGACTGTGGCAGGTGAAAGAAGGTGTATCACTGGAGTTGTCTCTGAGCCTCACCGCAGAAGCGTTGGCATCACCACAGGGAGCTCAGAGACAGTTCTTTTTGTGAAGCAAACATCTCAGAACGACACGCAGGAAGACTCATGTGTGCTGTGCACCGACTGCAAATGATTGTTTTCAAGTCTGCTGAACAGAAACAGCCATCACAACTGCAATGAACAAACAGTCTGATCCCGCGTCAGGTTGTTGGGGGTGGAGCAGTTCTGTCTGGGTTTCCATCTGAATCCGCTGGAAAGATTGTTGTGCGTAACTGCATCCCCAACGTGAGAACAAACGTTGTTGCGTGAAAAGTGTGAACGTTTTGTGGCGTGATGTGGAAAAGTTTATTTATTTCGAATTATCTGCAAGGCTGACTGGAAGATCTTTCCGCAAGCAGTGAGAAAAAAAGGGTAGATAAGATAAATAGCTGTTTCGGATGGTACGGGATGGATCTGACATGCAGCAAAACCTTCTTGAATGGATGGTCGCCAAGGACCCGTGCAAAACTCACAGCAAACTCAGCATAGCTTCGATACATGCCACAGGTGAAAAAGAAACGGAAGCGATTGTTTGATCTTCAACAAAGGAAAAGTAAACTCAGGAGCTGCTGCAGCTTGAACAAATCAGCGTGGACTGCATTTGTCTGTTTTTGTTGTCAGAATTTAACATGGATTTGAAATTCCCCAAAGAATTGAGGTTGGTTGTTTTTCTGACTGTACCGTGGGTACGGTGTTCTCGTAAAGCCAACAGGACGTCTTTAGCAAAGAGTTGCTGGTACACTGTGGTTGATAAAATTGTGGTTCAAATCTGCAAGAACAGTCGGTTCCATTCTTTGAAAACCCGGTACCCCGCTGGGACCAAATAATAGGCACCGGTTCCAGCTGATGATGAATGAGCTGCAAGCTGGAACCGACCTGGTACCTGAGTTCGGCCCTTCACACACCTGGACAGGTGGAACCGGAGGCTCCAAGCTCTCACTTCCTGTAGCCGCGGAAAAACGCCTCTTTAATCCTGCCTCGGATTGTTGCTCCTTGACACTGTCAATCATCTCAGGAAACGAAGCATCAAGTGGCGAAATCTTGGGTCTGGATCCAGCAAAACTGGGGAAATTGTTGTGGAAAAGTACCAGTTCACTGTGTATTCTGTTTTAAAAAGGTGTCAAATCAGGATAATAATAAATCATTAACTTTCTCACACTTGCCACCCAGACTGATTTCATCCCTTTAGGCAAGAAAATGTAAATATTATGGATTGCTTACCATGTCATAACTTACACACAACTATTTTGTGTGACCCCTTCCTCAGCAAAGGCAAGCAACGCAGCAGGGTGCTTATCAGACACGGGAAAAAGGGTGTCGAGTTTACAGCATGAAGGCGAAACTTGTCAACTGAAGTATATTTCATCACTGTCATCTCCATTTTTCTCCATTGCCAAGTGCTTCTTGCAAAATGACAACTGCCAAGTGTTACTCGGCATTGGCGGAGGGTCTGGTGTTTGTTTCACGCTCAGATAGAGAAACATTTGTGATCATTTATCATTAATTATTGGTTCCAGAAAATACTGCAATCTGCATGTTACACTCCGTACACAGGTTAAACATTTTGAACCAGTCTGGTTGTAGAAAAACTGAAAGCAAATGCGGTTGACTCAAAAAAAGCTCCGACAGAAAGTGACACACACTCTCCAGAATGTTATGTCAGTTTGACTTTTGACATTTGAATGATTCGTTGTCCCGTTCTGCAAAATAGGATTCCTTGAGGAACAGAAGAGAATTTATCAACAAGAAGAAAAAATGCGCATAAAATCGGAATTCTCCAAACATTGACTCATCGAACTGTTTTGAAGCGAGCTCAACTTTTTGTCTGTTCTTTTTGCCGGACTGATCTGTCATATCTGCCGCTGCGATCATGTGGAATTATGAAGCGGATCCGCAGCTGTAACCTCTGTGGCCTGTGCAGGCTTCAGTGGAGGCACTGAATCTCTGTTTGGCAGTGTTAGAGGAAGTGGAACAAATTTCGGTGTTCCAAGTACTCAATGAAGCAGGGAGATAACTTGCGGAACCTCCTATTTCTGTCAGCAAAGTCTCCCTTGTCTTCATTCGTCATTCAATACCATGAAATTTTGAACGAATGCAGAATGACAATTGCCTTCACCAGACTCCGCCATAAGGAGAATGGACATCATCTTAACTTTCATAAGTCCGCCAAACTAATGTTTACCGCTTTCAAGCGAAGTGCTCTTCAAGCAATTGTTTATCTTTGTTCCAGTTGGGTCCACTTTCCATGAAAACAGTCAGTTTACCGAGATGCAGTGGTGAGCCAAAATTGGAAAATTTCGTACAAGGCGCTGAAACTCATCACAACTTTATTGTTTTCCTAGATGCCTAATTTCCCTGCGCCTTATGGAATTTATGATTTCATTATGATTCATCATGTAGACGCGAACTACCTTAACTACAGGTCACCTCACCCCAATCTCCAATCCTGATGAAGCAATGGTTGTCTTGGTAATCATGTAAGACTAAAATGTGCTGACAACAAATTGCATTTTTTGCTTACTGCATTGTCTAATTAACCTCTGCCATTTTACTTTAGAGTATTCTTCTCAAGTACCTGCAGATGCCAAATGAGATTTTTAATTATGTTAGAAAGTGGGTCAACGCAAAGAAGAAAACATCTGAGAATTAGTTACACCCTCTGAGAAGAAACCTTTGTGGGGTGCTTCTTTGAAATTCTTCTGCTGGAAGGAAGACGCCTTTCCTTTTGGTTCTTCGAATGCGTGCGTGTATGCAGCTTCCTCAAGAAGGAACTCCCGACGTGAGCCCGCTCACATTGTGGGCTGGTGTGTGCTGTGACCGTGCGTCCAGTCCCACGTCGACGTGTCTCAATTTCCAGATTGGTGACACATTCCACGATCACCACCATACATTCTTCCGCAGACGTCCAAATTTCTGGGTGTTGTGTTGCAACTGACTGGCTCGGGTCTTTTTTTCTGTGAGTGGTTCTGCACCGAATTTGATCAAAACCAAGATAGTTGTTCCCCTTATCATGCCATCGTTGTGAGAAACAGGACGCAATTTCATTCTTCTCTCCTGGCCCTTTTCATTGGTCATTGGACGTGTGAAGCAAAGCACATCATTACTCGCAAATATGTCACTTGGGTAATTTTTAGTACGCTCCCTTAAACCCCGTTCCGCTCAAATTAGGCATTTGTGCTGCAGTTAAGACACAGACCACAGACTATTGGTCTCTCAAGTACCTTCTGTGAAATATCCTTCGTGCATGATGCTGAGTCATTTACAGCATTTAGAGACTATGGCTCCATATTTACTGATTAAGGTTCAGTTTGACCACTCCACCCAAGGCCAAATGCCGTCAAATCAATGTGGCTGTTGATGTGATGTTCTCACACAAATAAATCGTTGAGCAACAGCAAAATTGCGGAGCACTTGCACAATTTCATTGCAGACACGCACTCGGTTGGTACAAGTCTTGTTGCACATCCGTCTCTCAGTTTGAAACTTCAGTTTCAAGTTGAAGTTTTCAGTTTCATCAAAAAAGTCTCAAATCATCAAAAAAGTCTCACACCACAAAGGGATCCAGAATGAAATTGGAGAAATGCATTGAGAATGAAGCTGTTTGAATCGTTTGTGCGCGTGTGTTGGGGGGGGGGATTTGTGTGTTCAAGGAGCTGAAATGGAACGTGTTTCGTGGTGTCTCGCATCGTGCAAAAGAATCACCAGTGTTGTCTTTTTCTCGAAAAAGAGCATCTTGTCGTCTTTGCTCGCAGCTGGATCCTGGTCCTGAAGGGTGCTCTGTTTCTCAGGAAAAGGATTTCTTGAATGCCAAATGTGATTCAGGAAGACAACAAATTTGGAAGCAGATGGTTTTCAAGTTGAACAGTTTCAATTTATCCAATTTTGATAGCTCACCAGACATGGAGACGAAAAGAGAAAGCAAATACCAAACACAAAAGGTTGTTTGGAACACATCTCCTTTTCTTCCCTGAATGGTTTTATGAGATAATGATGAACTTGAAGTTTTCCACTTTGACACATTTATTGAATGGGCAGCACATATTTGGCGGTGTTAATGGTATGGAAATATGGCAAATTACGATCACATTTGTACACGAAGTATTCACGCAGTTCACACATTATTCACAACTTTATGTGCAGGAAACTGTCCATTTTCTTACATTTCTTGCCATAATTCCGGTAATTACTGCTCATAAATTGTCCAGGGCTGACCTTTAAGTGAGGTCTAAAAGCCCGGTCTTCGTTGCAGTTTGTGCCGCGTCAAGAAAGGTCTTGGATGCTCAAGCGCATTTTCACCGCAAAAATGTTTCAGGACGGGAAATGCTTTCAAAAATCTGTCACATTTGAGGGGGACACAGCATCCGTACAGGTACAGGTAGCCTGGCAGCTTGAAACCGTTACTGGACCTGAATTCATTATTTCTATCTGCATTACTATTCTGCCTGAAAGCGTATCTGAATTAAAATCTAACCTTCAGCTGACTGAAACCACACAAGCCCCAGACGTAAGCCAATGATCGCGACAGATAATTATAGCCTCATCTTATTATCTTCCTCTCAATCTAATGAGAATTCTACGTTAATTACATAACTTCGATGATTGAATTTCCATCACCATAAGGTTCTCGAGCTCGCGTCGTTTCTGGATCCATTACCGGGATGTTTGAGCAGTTGTCCAGGTGACCAAAGATTCTCAAGAGAAGAAATCCCAAAACAGGATGAATGCAACTTTGATGACCTTGCAAAGGAGAACAGCTTTTCTCAGCAGGTAACAGGGCTCACCTGACAGTCATTTTCTTTCTTGATTGGAAGCAAAGAACAAAGGATGTGGATGTGCTTTTGTCCTTGTACATTTATTCTTCATGTAACATCTTTCATACGTACACAAAGTATTGTCACATAGAACAAGATTTACAAAATTAATTAAATAATAAATAAGCCCATAATTAAACAAGAAATATTTTTCAGTGTACTTGAATGACAACAATTAACATTTGTTTCTTTATTTACAACCTCTTGCTGCAAATCGTCTTTGTTTCTCTTTTTGTGCAAAAAGCAGGCAATGCGTTGTGAGAGACCTCTTCTGATTTCTGTGTTCTTGTCGGTTCATTGCTCGTTTGATAACTTGGATTAGCTTTCATCTCACATCAAAAGTTTACCTCTTATATTCTTTGGCACCGATTTCTTTGGAACTTCTCGGTCTGATTTTGTTTGCAGGTCAGTTTCCGCCGAACTTCAAATTGAAAAACGTGGGAGGAGATGAGATTGCATGCGCGACGTACTCAATCAAAACTGGTATTTTCAATTTCACATTCTCGCTTGGACGGCGAGGCGTCCTGGCGAGATACAAGCAGGTACTCGCCGGGACGCCTCGCCGGGGCAGGTACTCAAGGGCGTGGGGGACCATCCACTCCCGTCCGCGGCGCACGCGGAGGCTCTCTCACCGTGGAGCACAAGAGCTGTGCCAACCGTCGACTAGGAATGCAAAAATACTGAGACATGTCTATCATCAACTAAACAACTGTGCTGTGAACAAAAACAATTTTACAATACATTATAAAATTATTTGTTTTCTCTTTTTACAATTACAACGACCTGATCCCACGGTGCAGACCAGAACTTTTCCACAATAAGAAGCACGCAGTGTCGAATACGTAACATGGTGACATTCAACAACTATAAACCCATCCTCAGAGATTTTATGCTGAAGCCTGTAGCGAATAAGTTAATGTACATTCAACAATACCAATTCACCAGCCAACACTTTTGAAATTTCTCTTACGAAGTGTGTGTGGATTCAGGATTTGAGCCGTTTGAAATTCTGGCCGATGCAGATTCGCTGGATGCCGGCGCTCTGACCGACGCCTCCACAGCCGTTCATCGGGACCGATCGCAGAGCTGGGAGCAGCGTAAATCTACTTTACTATTCCACTCAGGGCTCAGACAAGCATCTGTGGGAGACATAAGTACTTGTTCAGGCGTCAACCCGAGCGACAAAAAGAATGGAAACTGTCATGTCGTCTGCTAAATTGTCCGAAACTTGTCTGTTCCATGCAAGTCTTGGCGCGCTTGCCTCGGCGGGGGTCCATAGGGGCTCAAAAACGTGAACCGCATTTGGAATAGAGAAAAGGTCAGTCACGAGGAGATCATTCTCTGCCACTTTGAAGCCTTTCTGCTTTTTATCCAGCTTCTCAAGCTCGACTGCTCATTTCTTGAGAACCCTGACCAAGACTATCTCAAGGATTTGTGCCTCTTTCATTTTGTCTGGTCGAGACAGTTCTTTTGCTTCATTTACTTTCTCAAGGGGCAACCCCACTGTTGGAACGCCCCAGTGGAGTGCCCACATACCAGCACTAAACAATAACAACACCATATTTGTATACACCGCAGGTTCGACCACGTTTACGGTCACTGACCAACTGTTGAAGACTATCTGGTCAGGCATGACAAATATCACGTCTTTTCCAGTCAGAGTCTTCTTTGGGGAATTTTACCATTTCTGCTTTGAAAGGCACAACCACGGGTCGCAGTGTCTGAGATGTCACATCACCCCCTTGAACTTGTTCATTGGTCTGAAATGTATTCACCGAACACAATGGACCCTCATCATGTAGCCGATTCTGTCGTGCAGAGGTGTTTGTGAACTTGAAGTCTCCAACGTGGCTTCACTTTTCGCCCTGGCATTCCAAGAGTGCGTCACTGTTACTTTTCTTGCTTTTCATCTTCGGATTGTTTGTGAACAGAACTCCTTCCAGCAGGCGTTCATGATGCAACTTTGATGAATGTTGTATTGTTGGGAACGGAGTGCGCGTCGGAGGTGCGTCCATGCCGTCACCAGGTCTCCTGCAACTCTGGCGGTGGTTGCTGCGGCCCTCCGTGTCCGTGCGGGAGACCAGAAAACCCAGAGGACGGTACAGACCTGCAACGCAAAATGAAAACGTTTCAGACCAAAGCCGCAGAGAGCAAGGTGTGAGACAAAATCTGTTTTCTTTCTCTCCTCCTATGAACTCTATACTTGTTGCGGTAGTTTCGCCAAGAAAGTCAAAAGTGCCGTGGAGTCAGCACGAAGCTTACCTTGGAGGGAAGTCTCCAGGGTGCATGGGACCTAAGTGAGAGTCGGGGCTGGAGCTTGGTGGCATTCCCGCCATGTCGGCGTGCATCTGGAACTGGGGGTCGCCCGGCATGGGACCGAGGGGGCCACCTGAAGTAAACCAGGATTTGTCTGAAAATCAGTGAGGAAAAACAAAATTAGAAAATGCAAACCAAACGTTGAAATGAAACTGAAAGAAAAATGCTGTCAAATGAACACAACAAAAACGTGAAAGAATTCGCAAGGGAACAAGATCAGCTCTGTGGTTTTGTGTTCTGTGCGCGTGGATGGGTGGGTTGAGTTGTGACTGCATGACTAAAATTTCAAACCAACAAAGGAAGCTTGTGCATCTTGCAGTTGGTCTCCGGTGCAAAGAGGCGGATTCTCAGCCTCAATTATCCCTTTCACGCTGGGTCTGTGCAACTGGTTACGTGATGCGAGCGTCATCCTCACTGAGGAATGTCGGCAATGGGCAATTGAATTGTTGTGGGAAGGGACCGATACCAAAATCAGTTCATCTTCGCATCTTCCAAAGCAAGAGATTTTATACCCTGATAAAGTATTTAACAAGAAAAATGATACACCACTTCTAACGTTAGACCACACAGTCAATTGACAATTATTCACCAGTTATCAAGTAAATTCCTTGTAATTTTCCTGATAGACGAGTTCAAGGTATTTGTGAATGGCTGCCTACAAGAAAGAAAGTTTGCTTTTCAAAGACCTGACTTATGCTTGCTTGAATTCCATGCATAAAAGTTCAAAACGGCATTGAAATAATACCCAAGTAGCCCGAAGCAACCCCCTGTAGTGAGGTCTTTCCTTACCCTTGTCATGTGTCAGTCTCAATTTTTTGTCAGTCTGACAGAAGAATGGAGGTAAAGTCTTTCCAGTAAAAAAGTTTGCTCAGATGTGGCAGTGAAAGTCTATCAGGTGGGAACTGCCATGGCACCTGACGATTCACCAGTTGTGTTGTCAATGGTTTTCTTTCTTGGTGCGAAATTCGCTCCGTGATGTTCCAGAAAATGAGCTCCATAAAATGTTTAGTTTATTTCACATATTCATTGGGTAGAACAGATTGTGGCAGACACGTTTTACACTTTTGCCATTCAGATGCTAAGCAGCCGCCTCGGGCGATAGAACCCCAGACTCAAACCCTCAACTACAAGGGGTAAAAAACACAAACGGCGATCAACAGCAAGGGCTGAAAATGATACCCTCAAATTACGCTAGAGTAACTTTAAAGAGCAAGGGGTTTTACCCAGGTTTTGTTGCCCTTGAGGTGAGAAGGAATGAAAGGAAAAATGCACAGTCTGCTGGGGTTTATGATACAAAGCTCAAAGTCAGGCCAAAGGTTTGGAGAAGGCAGAAGCTTGGCCACCTAAGTTGTGAATACTTTTTTTCTGCGGAGCGATCGCTGTTCATTTGTTAAACACGTATACCACCCACGGTTTTGACACCATACATATAACTAATTATCCCAAACATTTATCTTTCATAAATATACACAGTACCGAGGGAGTATTGTTTGTTTGATTTGAAATATGCTTTTGGACTCGATGCAACTTCGCGGTGATCACAAAGAATGGAGCGATCAAAATTTATGTTGTTGCAAAAACCACCCCCTGTACATTTTGTGATCTCCCTTGCCAACTCCGGTGCAGGTACAAACTTCTTTGAACGTTTGCTACATCACAGTCACTGAACCGTGGATTGTACTTTCATCAAAGCACGCCACGTCGCACAAACACGTCAGTGAAATGAACGTTCTCACTGCACAAAGTCACTGCAGGGGAATTTTTCGTACACACACACACACACACACACACACACACACACACACACACACACACACACACAAGAGAGGACCAAGTGATAAGTGAGAGTTGTCAGCAGCTGCAACTTCAAAGCAGCTTGCGCCACAAGCAGGTTCCAAAAACAAGACCAAGGCTTAGACATAATGATTGTTAACCACCCATTAGTCACACCGAGAGAACTGAGGCTGTTTGGTAATGCGAGTCTGTCTGTACGCCTTTATGGCATATTTTTTGCCAGTTTCTGGTTAAAGTTGAGGAATATTTGAAGATGCCCAAACCACAAACAAACAACTTGAGTGACATTTCGGGTGCAAAGATATATTTCAACACCGCAGAAACACAAAGGAGAAAACGGTGCAGAAAGGATCTGCCAGCACTCAAAGTGACACGGCGGAGCTGGTGAAAAGCACGGCTGAAGAAACGCAGACGCCGAGCTGAATGTGAGAAGACAAACTACCTGAGCAGGTTGCAGCTGTCTCGAGTACCTCGCCTGCTTTACATACTCCGCATTTACACAGAAGGCCAGAGACACAGCTGTTGTTTTCAGTCATTGCAGTGTGCAATGTTTTCTTTCTTCTTCTTTGATGTTCTTTTTGAGAGGAAGGTGCGTGTGTGTGCATGCACGCTGGGTGGCACTTTCAGACCAGCTTGTCTACATTGTCCAGAATTTTGCTCAACGAGGTTACAAAGTTACTTTCTTTGTTCTTTCTGACTCACTTTGCGTGTCCAATCTTGGAAAACTGAAACCACAAATTTGTTGTCCGAAACGTGAGCAGACAGCAGAACCACGAGACCTGACAGAGTACTTGTATTTCTACACCAAACTGCTCTGCCAGTAAAAATATTAGATGTATGGCTTTCCCGTGGACAGAAGTGTGAATAAATATTGTTGTTTAGTTTTGTGCGCTGGTGTCGGCTCCGATGTGTTTACTTGACAAAGAGGTTATGTCAGCAATGTTATGAGGTGAGGAACTGCAGAAGGAGTTTGCAAAGGAAAGAAAAGTGCAGCAGAAGAGCCTGCAAACACTTTCACTTTCACTTTGGAAGGTGTGGATATTTTCTCAATTTTTCTCAAGGGAATCGAATTTTTGAGCAGAAGAAAAGTTGCGCGAATATTTTACAGCCTTTATCAAGCGTAAGACACTGCAGTGTACTGCTTCGAATGTTCATTTGGGAAGACAATCACATCGCTGCCAGGCAATGAATGAACACTTTATCAATTGCACATTCTTCCCATCAAACCTTTGTCCCGAAATATGCATTGTGGTCGATCAAAAATGAAAAGACCATCATTGTGCTGAATCTTATTTGCAGCCACGGCGACAAAACCGATCCATAACAATATGAAGGCTGACAAGGTTGCAAAAATCTCATTTTTGAGTTCATTTCTTGGGGCTGCGAGGTCAGCCAGTGCATTTGGGACCTTTGCCTCCTTCTCTCTGGCCCTCAAGGCACCGCATTCATACTTGGTGAAATGGATCTCGGGATATAAATCCAGAAAGCCATCGGAAAATCGAGCAGAAGTCAGGAGAAACCCTGTGCAATGTAACGACCGAAAAATTGTCTTCGGAATGGAGCCAGCGCAGTTAAGTCAGTTGGTGCAAATGAAGTTTGCAAGATTGAGATTGAACATTATGGATTTCTATGCTCGAAGACTCAAAAACCAATCATAATCTTCGTGCTGTTGTAGCCTCGGCGTGGATATAACTCATGTAGCCTCCAACCCTTTAATGAAGTCAGCTCTGCCCGAGGCCATAACTGGAGCTGCACGAAGCTGACTTATGAAGAAAAGCAACACCCTCAGGAATTCCATCATATTTACTGAGGCTATGAAATTGTAAAAAAAAGCAGGACAGAAATCGATTCGCAGCAATGAGTCAAGCAAGTGCCCACAAAGCACGAAACTCCCGTGTGATCACGGTTACCCTCTTGCCAAAACAACTTACGGTCTTTCCAAGTTTAGAAGCAGCGACAAGAAAGGGAACGATTACCGTGGTGGATTCCTGGGGTATTCAATTCCACCCCTCAAAATAATTCACAGATTTTGTGCAAACCCATTTTCCTTTCATTTCAGAACACGTTTCAAGTCGGAGTGAATCCTCTCCCTCCCAGGGTCGCACCTCAATCAGGACCGGGTCCCTCCAACCCAGATCCTGGATCCATCAGAGGGATCAGTGGGGTTACGCCAGTAAAAGATACTTCAAGAGTGCAAGCAGTTCACTGCGCTTTTCTTTTCCTCTCGCCCACCCACCTCCACTGCTGAACCACCGCCTCAATCCCCGCCGGCGTTTTCCCAACCCACACAACCGATTTCTCTCCAGTGTTTCTCCTTTTCGTATTTACAGTCTCCGGCACAATCTCCCCTTGCAGTGTTGACTTTTCCCATTTGCACAAGATTTGATAAAATTGCTCAATTTCAATACTGAGCCCTCTCCATCTCCCTCCCTCCTCAGTCTTGGGTTTGTTTTAGCTTCGGGCCTGCTCTGCCTCATGTTTTGGCTTTTTGAGCACGGATCATTGGTCCAAGTTTACACTGGGATCTAAATCGAATTGACTGTTCCCAGTGACACAATTTTCTCTGTTCCTTTCATCTGGTTTCTCCCTTTGACATCGCATGATGACTAATAACCCAAGTTCCCAATGTGATCCGACTGCAGATCATGCTGCTGCATCTCGCTTGGAAAGTTTTAAAAAAACTAAAACACGTATTGAATGTCTGGCAGCATCTCGGTCACAGCATCAGAAGAAGAAATGGCCAGTGTTGTATTCAGACAGCAACTATCCTCTCCCCATTTGTGTTGTTACTAGGGAAACCAAACGAGGATCCATTGTTCTCCCCGCAGAAGGAATATTTTCCGAAGTCAGATCTGAACAAACAAGACAGTCCTCGAAATACAGACAACCGTAAGAATAAGTTGCTCAGATTCACCCAGTGGTAAGTAAACAGACGATTATTGATTTGAAGTGGCATTGGGATGATGTTTTCCTTTGGGAAACATGTCAAGATTGAGTTGAGATGAGTTTGTTCGGGAAACAATGCGTCAGATGTTGGTGCGATGAATTTTTTTTCTTTTTTGTGAGGGTGTGGTTCCGTGCGAAAGAAGAACTGTCTGTGGAAGAGCTGATCTTGTCATTTGCAGCAAACCAAAAGAGTTGACAAAAGCAGCGTGCATCACTTGTTTATCTTTTGATCAGGTTGTAAGAAGCAACTACTGCACTGAATTCAAGTGAGAACTGAAATTCAAAATCGGCTCACGAAGATGAACGCAAAAAGCCATTTCTCTTTCTTCCGTCTTGATTTACGTTGGGCAACTAAATCATCACAAAATGTTGGTTTCAGTTCAAAATTCAGGACCAAAGGTATTTTCTTACCTGCAGGGTGAGGTACTTGATCCAGTGGACCACCAGGGCCATTGGGTGGCAAAAAGTTGACGTTTCCATCTTGGCCTTGGCCTGGGTAGAAATCATTGTATCCCGGATACCCTGGGTAGAAATCTCCATTGTCTGAAAATAGAAACAATGTTTTCTCGCATAAGCTTCGCTGAGGTGAGTTGTCAATTATTCACAGACACCCAGAGGAGAAGCAAAGGTTGAGGCCGCAGGAATAACTTTTTGAAAGTTTCAGCTGCAAGATGGACGACAAAAACAAAAGTGTGACGGAAGAGGCACGAAGGAAGGATGAATAAATGTTATCACGAACAATAACACCTTCATTTATCATAGCTTTATGGTTTTGTTCATGTGTGGCTATCTGGAGCATGAATCTTTCATAGCTCGTTGTGGTCACCTCGGTGTTTCCCCTGAGTGCCTTTCTGCCTGCCAGGCCTACAGCAACTGCAGTAAATAATCCAGGATTAACTGACCACTGGTCAAGGAACACAATGGCCTTAGCACCATAAAAGATGCAACTGATAGGAGTTATTGTCTTTGGGTGGTTATAAGTCATCCCTGCCTGTCCTCCAAGGTATCAGTTTCATCATCTATGGAGGTCATTGCTCACAGATGACACATGGCGACCCGACGCGAGGGTCTTCCCACAGGGATTCGAAGGCAGCCAAAGTTTGAATCACAATTCTGTTGGACAAAACACTGGGGCTCCACCAATGAAAAAATCATCATTCCCTGTGTAGATGTTGAAAATCGGGGTTCACTTGTGGGGAAAAAAGAAAGAAAAGCAAGACACAGCTGACCAACCCATGGCATCTGTCTTCTGAGGTGAATCACCATCGTGAAGGCTGTGGGTGCCGAGTCATGCCACATTCGTGTCACTGCCTTGTCTCCGCGATGTGACACAACACAATGAGCAAATGAACATTGTTGTTTGCTTTTTAAACATGCGTGTTCCTGACAGGGGTGGCTTATGGAATGATGCATGTTATCCTGGAGGTGTTAAGGTCTTGTATTCTACAGGATCCCTCGAGACACATTGGTCACTTAGGCGAGACAGCTGCATGTCCCAAACACTGGACAATACATGCAAATCATCGGGTGATCACACGAAAACCAACATGACCATGGACGGCTTGTGAACTCATTGTGGTCACCACTCTTTGTCCTTTCAGGCAATGACTATTTTGAAAACATTTTGTTTGGAACAATCAAAGTGAAATTCAACTGAAGTACTTTCATTCCCGAAATCAGAAAGATTTGAAGCGTTTTGCCCGAAAGAAAGAAAACTCACTGATTTGCAACTGTACTTCCTTGTGTGAAGAGTAATTCAACCGCAAGTCTCTTGAGTTCAGACCTCCAGGCTCGCACCATCTGGTCAGCAATTTGATTGCAGCCAACTTTTTGGCTCAGTGCACCATCTCAGAGAATCTCGCCTCAGAACTGCACTTTGAGCGCACGAGTCCTGCCCAACCGGCGCACGAAATGGAATGACACGGGTGACGTGCAACTTTGATCCGGAGGACCCAGCGGACACCTTGAGTGGTCGACGCACGTGAGAAGGGGTTCGGGCTCCTCGGCACTAACAAGCCGCTGCAGATGACAGATGACATGGTGTTTATGTGGTTAGCGGAGCTGTAATTAGGTCTCATGAAAACAATAGATCAGCTTCTCCGGAGCAGCAGCGGCTGCAGAGGTGAAGGCAGTGCCATATGGGGCTGTAATGCTGTCACATTCAAGACTCTTTGATGTGACTTACGCAGCTATAACTTTGTTAGTGTTGCAGCTCTGGGGTGATTTCTCCTGCAGGCAATGCCCAGGGAAACAGGTTTACTCTTTGCGGAAAAAACACCCTTTCATAACAAAACGCGTACGGAAAGTACAGCTTCACATTGCAGCACCGTCCAGGATGCGGAAACTTATCGGAAACATTTCTGAAGGTTTTACATCCGATAATCACATTTCAATGCAACTCATGTGGTCCTCTCACTCAATGATACTCTGTTGGGAAAACTCAACTTAATTAAAATCGATTCCAAATATTGACTTTGGCTCGAAGATTTTGGGCAGATGATATTTTAATCCCTCTGAATCAGAGGCCCGTTCTCTACTTCGTCTATCTAAATGACATTGGCTCCTCATCTGCATTGTTCGGACTCAAACCGCTCTCGCTGTTGCAGGTCTTTTGTGAGAGTGAATTCAAACTTTCTGTTGCAGCATTGTCTGCCCCCGTATCATTGAGTTCTGCGCAGTGCATGTTACTCGCAAGAATGGGTAACTGTTGCAAGTCGATCACTCAACTGGTCGAGTTTTCTGAGGAATTCAATTTGAAACGAAGAAGACAATGCCAAGTGAACGAAAGAGCGCTTGAAGCCTTCGATGGGAACTTTTTGTGATCAATTTTCTGTTCGTGTCAGTGGAGGCTCGTGAATAGCAAGGGCCTGAGAAGGAGACAGAGTGAACTAGTCAAGTAGCCATTGTACCATGTTACACAATACTCCTCAACAGTGCGTCCGTATTGAGCTGGTAATGAGAAATTATTGACCAGCGCATTTTCACATCGCATCCCATTCTGTTCCCGTGGTGTTGGGAGAGAAGGAGAGGGGAAATGATATGGATTGTTATGGCATAACAAGGTAATATCTGGATTCAGGTGTGCCTCAGCATGTTGTGAAGGGACTATCACTGGCTGGGCGCACATGTGTAAGACCTCTCAAGGGCTACTGCGGCATTATACTCTCGGTAATGAACTTCTTTATGTGATAACCCCACGATACAAGACAGCGGAATGAGAGAAACTCACACATGTTGACACTTCGTGCATTGAAATGCAAGGCAGAGATTTTCATGAAAAGTACAATGTTATGAAAGGTTTGAATTTCAGGTCAAAGCCTTGTGGAGTTGCTTCTCGCAGTGGTGGGAGCACGAACTGGGCAGCGCCACAGGCCGAGGTTCAGAAGCTGCGTGACTTGTGGGGACCGTGACAGTCTCGATCCTGAGAAATGTCACTTTGAATGCGAAGAAAACTTTGCCTTTATATTCTACGCACGCAATGCGACCTGATATTGCCTTCTGAAATCCATGTGAGCAGAAGTGGTGAATTTTGTATCCTTTCTGCTCACATGACCATGTAAGCCAAGATAATATTGGACCTGCGCCATCCAATCGATGCACCTGTTCTCATGTAGTGCGCACGGCTGTCACCAGATGGAGAGACTGAACCCGCCTCAATGAATTTGAAGCATGTCGAACAGAAAAAACTTGAGTAGAGAAGTTCAATTTCCTGAGCAATGTCATGCAGTTCGGTGTATTTGTTGCAACTGCCTCTCTGACCTGCACGCAAGAGTGTGAGACATGTGTATTCCGAACTGATGCGATAGAGCACGATTTCCAAATTTGTTTGCTGCCATGCTCCAGCTCCTTCGTGTAAGCAAGTCGCAGACAACTCGAAAACCTCGGTGGGGACGAAGCGAAATTCTGAACTCATTAAAACAAAATCAATTTCCATCCGGGAGCAGCGGTGTTGGAAGCGTCGAGCGATTCGGCGGCGATAAGGCACTTGTGCGGTACGGCCGGCTGGAGCTGGGTGGAGGAGCCGGGGTGCCCCGGCCTGACAACGGGGGAGGGAGTCCCTCAGGGAGGGGCACTCGGTAACGAAGGCAACGTTCTGGAACATTGAAAACTATGCATGACATCTTCCCCTGGGTATCGAACTGACGATCGAACCCCAAATCATCACAATGCCCGCGTTTTAGTCGCAGACAAAAAATACCCGTGCGAAGCACACGAGAGACTCTGCTCTTTGGGTTTGTTCTTTCCCACTGTTTCCCAGGCACAAAAGGATTGCACTTGACCTCCAATGGATTCCTTTGTTTCAAAATTTGAAATGAGAGTAATCCGGATTTAAAGTAAACAGGGCGCTGATGTGACGGGCCGTCAGATTTTGCCGCACGTTTCAATGGCGCAGTGAATCATAACCTTGTAGCCTCGGTGTTGAGTTTCAACTCAGTTATGGGACCTGGGAACAATGATGCCAGTGACTTGGGCGACCCTGCAGCCGACAGCAGGTGTAATGTTACTGCGCGTTGCAGTTGACTCGAAGCTGCAGTTGGCATTATTGCCCGCCTTCCGCTGTGTGTGGGTGCCGTCATTTCACATTCGCAATCGCGCGTCAACTTGTTGAGGGGGACGTCAGTTCTGAAACCGCGTACCGGGCCTTGACGGGAAAGCAGGAAAGCTCGGGCTGCACGGCCGCGATAAGCGCGAGGGAGGATGCGGGAGGGCGTCTCCCCGGTGTCTGCTCCCGCCGAGATTGTTGTCGCTGCGGCGGCGGGGGCGGTCGGCCGCGCGCCGCTGAAGCGGTATCTGCTGGGGGCGCATCGCGGACAAAGGCAGCAAAGAGAAGCGTCCTGCGCATCGGGTCAGTGGGGCGTATGTGTGGCCGACGCAATGGAGGGGAAAACAATGACCCGCTGAGTACCCACGTGCGCTCTCCCCACCCCTCCCCCTGCAACGGGGGCTGGAGACAAAAGATACGAATTCGACTCTTTCTGCAATTGTGTTATAATTTCACATTCATCACAAAAACTTCTCAACTCCAAATGCGGGCCTTTAAGTTTGAGCAACATGTCGCCTGATTTGAAAATTGAGATGGGAACAATATGTGCACACCTTGCAGCATTTAATGTCAAATTTAAGAAAAAAGCCTTGCGGAGGGCATGTCGAGGCAATTGTTGGCTTCAAATGCCAAACGTGGGTGCGGCTCAGTGCATGTTCCCCGAGCATTGAGAACCGCGACACCTCTGCGGAGCACCTCGGCTCATGTTGTTTGACAGTCTTGCAGGCATTTTTTGCCTCAGATATCAAAAAAGTGAAATTTATCTTCACGAATGTCACATTCACAGCGCGATGGAAAGTGAGACAGATTCAGGCAAAAATAAGCACCACATTATCGTGAAGGGCTGAGCAAACAGAGATCGTCGGAGGTTTTCCGATCACTTTTTCATGAGGATTCAAGTACAGAAACCTTCAATAGAAAACTCCATAAGCCCCTTGTTGGCCAACTGTATAATGGCTATTCAGTGGAATGCCCATGGCTTCAGCTGGTATTTGTGAAAAGCAAGGCTGGGTCTATAAAAATATGTGCCTGGCAAGTTCAGTGAAGACTTTTATGTGGCTGGCAAACATTTTGAGAATTAAATTTGAAAGAGGGCATCCCGACCGTATTGGCGCTCGGTAAGTCGTTAAGGGTTTGTGATGGACTGGAAAAGGGTCGGTTTTACCTGCAATTCTGCTAATAGAATGTGCAAATTCCACTCTTTATCAAGATGTAAATAGCTTCTGCAAACATAGCCAAAATGTAGAGGTCCTCAAAGGGCGAGCTGAATAAACAGCATTCAGTGTACGCCCCTAAGAATAAGAACAGTCGGAAAATATCGCCAAGGGTGCGACAGAATGTCGGGGAGAGTATTTCAGAAAAGGATTCCATCGACACAAAAGGATCTAGCTTTTCGCAGTAGGAAGGATCCCAGTGACCTTGTGGCAAAGGGACAACTGAACACAATGGAATCGGGATATTTTCTTTTCTGTCTGAAAACCCTTTGGTTCTTTCATGTGTGCTCACGCACTTTGCAGAAACGTGTTACATTTTAAAAAAAAACTTGGAATTCGGAGGCTTAGTGGGCTTTTTCTCCTTCACCAGGTAAATATCGCTTTGGTAACCACAAGAGTGTCGGAGTGTCAAGGACTTGTTTCACAAGTATTTGCCTCTTCGGGTCAGCCCTCGGAGGAATCTTACTCCTAATGGCAAGGGATTGTTTGCTTCAGAGAAAGTGGATAAACCACGGGCTTGAGAATACTCACTCATCTGAGACCACTTCATTTCACAGTTTTACCTTTCAACAGAGTGTTCCTCCTTGCAAAAGTATCAATTTATAAAATCTCAAGTTTCTTCTTGTTTGTGTCCTCTCTCCTCCTTGGTGTATGGCACAACTGCACTTGGCATTCAAATCCGTTTGACAGGGGAAGACTTGTTCCAATGGCTTTGTGAACGTGTCTCGTGTAAAAAGCAATTTCCTTCCGACAAAGCTCAATTACGGAGAAAGTTTTAGTATCTTTCGAACTGGTCAAAGGCTGTTTCAAGTCCACTGCCAAAGAAAACCTCCATATGTCACCCTTCAGCATTCATTGACTCTCCGCACGTTTTGATGTAGTGACACCATGCATTTTTGTGACAGTTCTCTTTTGCCACTGCGGTCCCACCTGAGAGTTGCTCAACTCCCAAAGCACCCATCCCCGCTGTATGACTGGCACTGTTTTGTTTGAGCTCACACCGTGATGCTCAGTGAAGAATTCTTCCACTGCATTTGTCAGTTTCAAAGCGTTTGACAGGGAGCCCATAATTATGGCACCAGGAGACCAGTCAGGGAAAAACTGCTGAAGAATCGCAGTTGTAAGCTCCCAGACAGGTGGTGGGGTCACTTCAAAGAAAACGTTTGTGTTGCCAGGGTAAAGCACCCCAAAGTTACTTTTTGCAAGACTCCTTTTTCCCCTGCTCATTCACAAAGAAATTTCTTTCAAAATTATGGGATTTCTATCCCAAATTGCACTGCTGTGGCGTTTCCGTGAATCTTCCCTTTTCCGTTCCAAGTCAAACCCAATGTTTGTTGTGGACAAAAATGAGTGGGTTTCCTCCTTCTGTAGGACACAGGTGTACACATTGGCAACCCGTAACTCCATGAGTATTTCGCCTCAATTTCTCACGATTCAGCTGGCTTGAAAATTCACAGCACAAGACATTTCTGCGAATCAAAACAAGTCGCGCAATGTCTAATATGATGTGATTAATAAGCAATATGCAGCTTAGTCTATCAGAGAGACTCAGCAAAGTTTCCAATAATTTCTGCCCGAATGGTTTGATACATTCAGCTCATCACAAGAGAGGATGGGTAAGCCTCTGAGCCCTCGGAGGTTTTTACCTCAAGTCTTCCCTCTGCATCAGTTTTATCTTTCTGTGCGCGTGGGTCTCTGTGCAAAGCTGATGTGCTTTGCACACGACATGATTTCGTTTTTCGGGGGCAACTTTTGCCTTCACCACTTGGGCTTCGCTCCACTTGGCCTCTGCTTCCTGAACCTTGATGAACATCAGTGAGGTTTTCAGAGTTTCACGGGCGAATGACGAGAAATAAAGAAATGAACATGTTGTTTCTCCCCCGTGCATTGTTTTTCTTTTGAAACTTTTCAATTGAATTTCTGCATCAGGCTCTGTTCAAAGATTTCAAATTTCCTTTTGACGCAGAACTCACGTGTTGATACGGTGAAGAAAGGAGTGCTTCATCAAGAACTCAACAAAAGAAAATGTAGAACCTTTTCCGTATCATTGCTGCACTCGTGCATCTCTGTGAATGCAGCGCACCGTTCTTCCGAGGACCCCTGCAAGCTACTTTTGAAGGCCGCATTCCCAGAAGGAATAAGAAGGGATTGAAGGAAGGAATGCTTATTCAGGCATGAATTCACGTCATCTAGGGACTCAGGTTTGCGGACAATCATAGTGCTACTCAGATCCGATTATAATGTGCGGCATTGTGCCTTCTCCGTGGGTGGTATAATTGGAAAATCCTCTTCGCTGCATCGTCGTTCTTCAGCTATCTCACCTGTGCAGCTGCAAACACACAGGTGACTCAAACTCTCCCGCGTTTCACGCAAATGTCCCGCACAAAATGCGTCTGAAAATCTTTCCATTGAGAGTCGACTTCTTTTCTTCAGCTTGTCACAAAAGGCTCCGACTTGTAAATGCAGTGCACATCGTCAACAAAAAAGCACTTTGGGTTTGCAATTTGTCTTTTGCACATTTTGACACAAAAAGGATGATTATTATAATCATCACGTCAAATGTAATTATCAGCATTTTACTAATGTGTCTGTAATGGTAAGTTCGTCTGTGCCTAATTGTGTCACACTGTGCAAAATTGGATGAAATTCAAGCTGGGAATAACTGCCATGCGTACGTGTGCCATCGAAGCTGGATGCAACAGTAGAAAATTGGATAACTGAATTTAAGACGATAATATCCAGTTTAATTATAGATGGAGAGTGGGAATCCTGCTGTGAAAAAGATGAGCCTTCAAATCACAAACCTCCGGGCCAAGATTTTCTGCTTCCTTTGGGGGAACCGATACTTTTAACGGGCACCTTGGATTCATTTTTCAATATGGAAATAATTTTTCGACACAAGTCCGTGAAAGCAAATCTCTTGAAAGAAGCAGAACTGCCCTGTCATTTGATGGGAGGTCTGAAGCAGACCAATGCTACTGCCGTCCCTAGAGTTGAAATTTATGCGTGTTTTCAAACCACTGACTTCAAAAGTAAATAAACTACAACCCAATAATCAGTGCCCGATTAATGGCAACAGTAGACGCCAGAAACGCGCTCGGACCCTGTAGTAATGAGTAATCAGTCGTCCTTCCCTATAATCATTGTTCTTCGATTCTAGTTCTGTGTGTGAGTCGCAAGTTTCACCTGTGGACACCTGAGACGCGGCGACATCAAAGTGAATCTTCCTCTGGTGACTTAATAAGGTACTTAAGGGAGGTTTGATACAAATAAAATTCGACTTTGTGCAGCAGACACTCAAGGGAATTTTGACATCTCGCTGGTAAAAGTTTAACCCCTTCCAACTGATGCAGCCGCTTTGAAAAAATGCTCCTGGATGGATGGCTTCAGACTAACAGATTTAGTGCTCAAAAGGTTCAGCCAAAAGCTATCCCTTTGTGAGGCAGAGCTCATTTCAGCACATTGTTGGAGGCACCTCAGATTCTTGTGTAACCCGTGTTATTTCTCATAACAACCCATTACAATAGGACACCTATTTCAAAGGGTGCGCCTGTTTTTAGTCACTAATGAAAACTGGTGTCTTGTCACTTCATGCCTTGAACATCAATATACAAGTTAGATGGGATTATGTACAATTTTAAAGCTTGAAAGAAATGCAGGTAATCTTCCCATTTGCTGACTGCTCAGCTTATGTGGCATATGATATTTCAGTTCAATCGAGCGCCAAGGCTGCAGGCTTCTTCGAGCAACAAAGAAGACATTCTTTTGATGAGCTCAAAAGTTTTCGAAAACCTATTTTCTGAATCTTGAATGGTTTTCTCGCCAGTTTCAAGTGGAATGGGTCGATATTGCTGTGAATAGAACTCGCGAAGCACCTCATGATGGAAGAAAAGATACAACTAATTTTATACCTTGATTGGTACGGTACACAACTTTGCTGCTCACCTTCGACCCTTCCCTTACAAGCAGTTATTTGACTTGCTCATAAAGGACCTGTCAAAGGAAACCCTTCACGAGACAAGCTACTTTTGTGCAAAGCAAGAGGTGAGCTGATTATTCAGAGCATTGTATGGTGGCAACAAACCTTGTTTGGGAACCGCTGTTTTGTACAGAGTTGTGTCAAAGGACAGAGCCAGCTGACTGGGTTTCTGTGGGCACCCATCAAGTTGATCCATACAGAGTTTTGACACCTTCACACCAGGGTTCAATCAGTCGAACAGGTTACCAAGAAAACAGGCAGCGTTTGGAGTTATTTGTAACTTGGCACGTTTTTTGGTGTTTCTCTTCGTGCTGTCGACCCGAAAGTTCGAAGTGCTTCTTGGTCAAAGTTTGAAATCTGCAGACTTGGCTGTTTTTGGATCAATTTCTGGTGAATCCTCTCTTTTTCATGGGCACCAACGTTCCAATTAAGTACAAAAGGAAAACAGCAGAGGATGAAATCAGTGAGCTCAAAACTTCCCGCGACATTGAGCTGGAAAGGGAATGGCAAACCTTACATTTTTCAAACTTCTCCTGTGACGAAAGGTTTATTTGGCAAGGTTGAGTCAAGTGAAGTCTTTGTCAAACATGCGTCCCTTCACAAGAAGCACAGAAATTTACACTTGTGATCACAGCGAACAAGCAACATCTGGGTGCGTGAAAAGCGGGAGTTGCTTCTTACAAAGCAGGGGCAAAAATCTATATCCCACAAAAACTGCATTGAAGCACAAAGAGCGGCGGTTTCTGTGTGAGCTGCGGGAACTAGCGGAGCGCAAAACAATGGGAAGAGCCAGTGAAAAGAGAGTGAAATCCACCAAAAAGTGAGCCTTTTGTGGTTTGACAAAGCACTGTGGGGTTTGGACAAAATCCATAAGATACTTCCACTGTACATGTCAGTCATGCAACTGGAAATTATTGAGATTTGCTCTTCAATAGAAATTCAGTTAAGGGTGGAACCCACGAGCAATGGAGACGTTTCAACAAAAAAATGTCGTTTTTCTTACAGAGACACTTTCTTTCAAACTGAAGAAAAATTCGAACATTTGCCCCGTTGCTGTTGGCAAATGAGAATGCCGCAGTGCTAACTGAGGGAAAGTTTCTGTTTATCAGCTCGGAAAGGCCATGCAGCCTCCTTAATTAAGCTGTGGAAAGAGTTTCTATACTCGAGGGTTCATCGATTGGCAAGCAACAATAGCGAGAGTTAATTAAAAGACAGTGTTCTATCAAAACACTACTGTCACAATGTCACCTGTCCCTGTCCCAACTCTATCATTATCGCCCATGTGAAACAAAGCTTATGCTTCTGCGACAAAAGCGTCCCCTCAAAAATACATTCTGAAAAGTCCTTTTTGTTGTTCCGCCAGGTTGCAGCCAGGTGAAAGTGACAGGGGTACAGGTCACGTAAAGCTGAACTCAAACCCGAGAGTTCTGGAAGTTGCGTGGACACTCCACGTCAAAAAACCCCCAGAAATCACAACCAACTCTTCAGTCTGGTCCTTGTATCGGCAGCAATTTTTTCTGAAGTTGCAATTTGCAGCAGAATACGGAACATTTCTTCATCATTGTTTCAAGACATCAAAACTGAAAACACGTCGTGTACCTTGCGCGGAAAGAAAACAGGGACTGTCTTGTTTGTACCTGAATCCTCAAGGCACGTCTAAAGCAAATTGCAATATGTAATACGATTACAAAACTCATTTCAGCAGCTTGGTTTGCAGGCAGAATTGGCTCGCCTCGGAGGCCCGCATCACAGCGCGGGGAGGGAGGCGCTTTGCCTCCACAAACGACTCGCGGCCAATTCCAAATGAATCTGCCCGTCTATTTCAACACACAGAGCAAGTTTCCACAAAAAGCGTGTCCTCGCCCGGTGTTTATTCCGCGTTACATGTTCCAAGAGATGTGGTTGTTAATATTCGGGAGCTTTTCCCGGTAGCACGATCTTTGCTTGGGCTTTGCCGGTGCAACCTGGGCTTTGGGTTGATCCCTATCAGTGGGACATGGTGCATGTGGACCGCGTGACCGGCATTACCTACAAGTGTGAGCTGTCATGCTCAATTTTCTTCTCCGTACGAGAGTCACAAGTGCATAGTGTGATCCAAACAAATATTTCTAGCCCCGTATCCACGTTTACTGTCAGTCACATTCAGAAATGGCAAAGTGGGCAACAACAGCCAGAAGAACGCAAGCGGTTCCACTGTAATGAGTCTGTGAACAGTATGTGTAGTGGCTGCGACTGGCAAAAAGCTGCGCAAATCTGTCAAAAAGTTCATTTGCAATCCTCGATTGTACACTTTCACCGGCAACAAATTGCAAAAGCGGGATCGGCATGTAAAGTGAGTTACGTTTTGCACAGATACAATAAGCAGACAATGAATAGGATTGACCATGTTTTCTGTCCAGGGGAGCAATTTACTCCTTATTGCGCGGGCATTGTGTCGAGCACAATGATTGCACATTGGGTCTGGGTTTCTCCATTTTGCGCATCGCAGGTTCTTACGTGCATGTGGCAAGCAATGCTCAGTTCTAGTTCTTTCTATTTTGCGCTCAACTGCCTGCAAGCTGAACACAGTTTGTGCCGAAGAACCACAAATCTTTTTCAAGAGAAAGTGGTACGTGCGTGTGTGTGTGTGTGTGTGTGTGTGTGTGTGTGTGTGTGTTTCGGTTTTTGGATGGAAGCAACACAAAAATGCCAATTTTTTGTTGTTTGAACAATCGAGTTTTGCAAAAGATCTGTCCCTCAATTTTCTTGCGTGTTGAGAAAGAAACTCGCTCACCGCCGAAGTAGTTGAATCCGGGGCCCATCATCTCGGCCTCGTCGATCTCTCCGGGCCGGAGCGCGCGCATGCGGCGCGGGTTGCGGAACAGCGCGTGACGCCGCGCGCCCAGCGCCGACAGCTGCTTCATGCGACGCTCCTTCGACCGCCGATTCTGAAACCACACCTGCAACACACAGAGAAAACAAACCCGCGTTTCAGAATATATGTAAAAAGTAGTGGTTCTGGGCAACAGTGAAGGGAAAATTAATTGAGGCAAAGTGCGAGAGGTCGATTTTGAATTCAAAGCAGGTGGCGCAGTAATGCCATCGGAGACTCTGCACCGCAGCGCCCGACAAGATTCGAAGGATGCAACGGCCAAAGGATCTTCCGCCTTTCCCTCCGTATCAACTCCTTGATTGATGAGCCTATATTTAAGCTAAATGGCCGAAAACTGTCAACGTGGACACAACTTAGATCCCCGTTAACATGACAGGATTTCACCTCGGAGCCTTATCTCTTGTCAAATACCCGTTTTAAGACTCTTTCACCTAAATCAAGCGTTCATTGATGGCGCAAGCTCCCCTGAAGCTGGCTTTGATTTTCAACACCGCTGGACTTCCGACTGCTTCTCTCCGCCACAGATTTTTGCGATAAATATTGTTTCTGTGCGCGCCCGATTGGGAACAAACGGCTTATCAGTGGAGAAACAATGCATCAGCGCCAAAAAGGAGCCCAACTTTGAAATGTCTTCTTGTTAAAAGTTTTGATGAAAACAAAAACCAGTGAAATTAAATGCCAAAAATTCATACGGCCTGAAAAGAAAATCTTTTCTGATAAATTTTTCCCTTGTTGCGCAGCTTCTTTGAGATCCAGAGCACAGACCTCCAGTGTTTATCCCAACATGTTCTGCTCTATTAGCCGATTATACCATTTAATTTTCATAATACGTTTATTTGCATTCGAGGAGGGAGTCATCTTAAGACGCTCGGGCTGACAGATAGCAGGGCGGTGCGGCCAGAAGACTGGGATGATCGCCCGATGAAATATGGAGCTGTCACCGGGAATCAACTGCCTGGCACGCGGCTTGAATAGCAAAGATAAACTGACACAAAATGCTGCCCAGGACCCAAGAGTTATTGCCCGAGCCTCTTTCTCTCCTCAGGGTTCCCAATCAGGGCTGCTTCCTTTTGTTTCACTCGAGTGTGCTCTCTCTATTTTCTCTGCCAGAAGACAAAGACTCTTGATTGTGAGAAAGGTTTCCAACTTACAGGCAGTTAGTTTGCTGCACGAAGGAATTCTGAATTAAGACTCTCACCAAAGGAGACAAGATCTCACTCTGTTTGTTGGAACTTATTACAAGTCTCCTCTTGTGCATTTGTCAATATAAATAAAGTTGAACATGAAAATGCGCACTTGCCAGACGATCCTGTGGGCGACCTTGTCTGAGAACACCTGTAACGTTTTGTGCGACGACTGGGGTTTCAAAGTTTATGTTTCCCAAAAAAGAAGTCCCTTATTCTGTTTCACCGCCTCAGGCGCAGGACACGTCACTTTTGATGTAGGCTACTTTGTGTATCAGCTTTAGACTTTGAAATAACAATTCACCCTTTTCTGCATGCCGTGCCAAGTTCTCAAAGAAATTCACATTGAAAAGATCCTCGGAAATCTGACCGAGGAAAGTTTTCTGCTCTGGGTGTCCTGAAGACGAAACTCTGACGCTTTTCTTGGCCTCAGCGTAAAGGAGATTACACCAACAAAGAGCCGACAGAGCTTTTTTCCTTCCTGAGCTTTCACCTCGGTTATCTCATTCAAATGTGAATCGCTGCACTCCCTCGCTGCTTGCAGGGTTTTGGAGTGGCAGTGAGCGGGGGACGAGACACGATGCAGATCCGGTGCTTGATGTGCTCTGCAGGTCATGATATGTCTATCCTGCGTGTCCGCAAGGGGCCCAGACCCTGGTCGTGTCACTTTGCCCACGGAGCACTGCCTTCAGACCTCAAATCGAGCATCTCAGGCTCATCTCCTACATGCAAAAGCAGCCTCTCTAAACATAAAACATCCATATTCGGATGCGTCTGAGGTCAAAAATATTACTCTTATCCAAGACAGTAGCCACAATATTAGGGTCAAATATTCTTGCTTCAAGAGGCTGGAAGGTCAGACATTTATGGCATGTGTGGCATTAGGCTGAGCAAGGATCAAACACTGAGCATGTACGCTGAGACGGCAGACGAGCCGAACAAAGCAAGATATTCCCTCATACATAAAACATTCATATCTCGATAGACAGAGGGTCAGGACCGCTCTCAATTTAAAGACCGATCAGTCATATGGTGGGTTTGCGGAACTTTGGTTGTGAGATTTCTCTCCTTACAAAGCGTACGGCCCACACTTGTGCCGTCGCGAGGTGAAGATAAGCTCCCACTAAGTCAGATGAATAATAGATTAAAAATACCAAAAACACTTTTGATGTGAACTTTGCGGGCTCAGGCTCTGGATATGATTGATGAGTCTGGTGCACTAGACGACTATTGTTTGACAGTTGTTGTTCAAATAATGCACTGTTTTGTTCAGGGTCATGTCTCTTCCATGTTCTGGTCAACTTCCATTCTGATCTATGGTGTTCCTGAAAGTTACCCACTGGGTTATTGAAAAACATTGACTGGTTTTGAATCAAATTTCTTGAGACACTTGAAACGTGAGATCCTTTTGTTGTTCACAGAATACTCTTGCAATCCATAAATTAAGTCGCAAAATACACTGACACTGGAGACGTTCCCAATGGGAAGTGAACAATGCAGGAACTGAAGAGAAGTTTACCAATGGGCAAAAGCGCTGTGGCGAACTGTCCGCAGATCGGAGGATTGCATGTTGCATTATCTACATCAAACACTAGTGGTTATGTGCATGTAACTGGCACTTAACCCATTCATGCGTGCAATTTATCAGCTCTTCCTTCTTGTCTGTTTAACCCTTTCTGGCCACGCAACGTTTGCAAATCACATCAGACAAATCTCCTTCTCTTATGAACTGTTCAATGCCGCAGGAAAATAGCTCCTACTTTGGACTCTTTACATGCAATTTTCATTCCCTCATGACACATCATGTTTTTCCTCTCACTGCTGCCGCAGCGAATGTTGGAGCTCTGGGCTTCGAAATTTCACCGAGAACTTGGAAAGCACGCAAGTGTTGCACTTGACTGGGTGAATCAAAACGAGGAAATACAATTTTGAAATGGTAATAGTACCCATATTCCTGAGAAAGGAGAATCTCAAATATTGTTTGGTTTGTTTCTCACATTCCACGGAGTGTGAGCATGAATAAAACTGGGATTCAGCGAAAGGGGACAAAAAGCGGGGATTCTGGCCTCTCCCATTGTTTCCCAGCCCAGAAGACTTTCCGAAATTGACGGAAGACCTCGCTGAAATCCTAATGTGTCGCTGAAACCTGTGGAGGGATCAGCCAAGTTGTTGGAATCATGGCAAATCGATGATGCTGTGGGATAAGAGTGGTCATTCACAACTCAAAGATGGACACTGAAGGATAATCTTAAGCGAAGCTGCTTAGCCGCTCTTCGCCCTTGCCTTATCCTTCCCACTGCTTTTGTTGGTCCCTGGCTGGTCATTTATAAAGTCTATTAAAGACCCCCAATAGCCAGTATGTATATTTCATAAGTTTCGCAAGCACATCGGAAGTTTTCTGCACCTCGTGCTCGGATATTTTCTGCAGTGTTACGGCGACAAATCAAAAGCGAGGTGACATTTCTTTTCTGGTTGAGCATTCTTTCTTCAAGAAAGAAACGCAACCTGCAGTGAATTGCAATTTGCGCCTCAGTCAATCTGCAGTTCGTATTTTACGCTCGCGCTCGGGAGGAAACTGCGATTGGGAACTTCCCCCGGGAAAGGCGGAGAAAGTGTGATACAATGGTGATGAGTGGCAACTATCTCATCCTGGATGCCCTTCCCGAGAAAATATGGTTCCCCCTGGATCATAGAAGCACATGCTTTTGACCCACTATCGTTTCCAGTTAAACTTTTCCTTTCGCCCGGTTCAAATCCCCAGACACTGCCATGGTGCGGAGGCATTAAATCGAGGCTTCATGCTGCAGCATTTGCGAAAATGGGAAGAGTCATTATCATTCATTCCATGCTTGTAAACACTATAAATATTCACTCGTTGTGTCGCACGCCGAGACTCATAATTACTCATTGTTTTAATACCTCCCAGCCATTCGCACACAGCATGTACCAGAAGGCAACAACAAATCAGTTTTGCTCTTCAAAAACAGGCAGCAATTACATTTTTCTTTGCTCATAGACAATGGGAAATCAAAAGAGATGAACGCAAAGATTTTTTGGGGGACAGTGTTTCAGTTCCTTTTTGAGAGTAGGTCTGTTGCAAACAAACGATACAATCACCACCTGCCTGAGGAGGGGATCACCTCGCTTCTCGGAGCAGAACACAGAAGCACAGTGTTTTCATGTACACAAGTACTCACTCAATCCCTTCAAGTACTCAATCTCGCTCCTGAATAACAATATATCTTGTAGCTGATGATACATCACACATATTGATGGAGCGGAGCTAAAATAAGCACATTCAGGCATACCTAACCATGACATGCCCTTTACACCGAACTGTGATGTACGAGTGTCTGTGTCGGGCCTCAGAAGGTACTTACTTTATGTTTCTTTGTTCGTATCACTTACACATTTGTGTCAACATGTTTGCGTTTAGTGACATAAAAACTTTGACACTGACAGAAAATGTGGACGTCTTCAATGGTTTGACAGCTCTGGGATGAAGTTCTCGGGGAGCTCGGTCCCACTCACCGCGTGACCCCCAACCCCAGCCGATGCCTCAGCCCATCAGACGCTGGGGTATGACTTGGATATAAGCTTACCAGCTTCATCAAGACTTTTGATGGATTGGACAGCTTCTGCTAGAACTATAGAGAAGTTGTACCAGCCCGTGTTGACTCAGAGATGATTGCTTTTGCCTTGCCTTTCGTGGTGGCTCCTTGCACTGCCTCCGTGAACTCTCCTGGAAAAGTTGGCATTTTTCTCTTTGTGCGCTTCAAGGTTTTACTATTGCAGTTTGTTTTGCTATAAATCCAGTGCCTATCGTGTTGAAACATCTTTCATGCAACAAGCACGTTGGAAAATACAGCAGGTGTATTGTATCGGGTGTCGAATGAGTGATTCTTAGTTCCTTCAGAAATCGCCGGAGCATCTGTAGTGATATCACAAACGATCAGTTGGGTATCTCAGGTGAGACTGCCCACGGTGGCGCGAATCTCTATATTTATTGTATGTACAGTGCTGCCACCTGTCAAGCGGTGGTTCAAATTCACAGCTGGTGTGTCACACCACACTCCTCCCCCACTAGGGGGTGCAGCTCTTATTGGCCTTTGCAACCAATTTTAAATATTCTAAATATTTTTATAATTAATTGATATATATATATATATTAGACAGAG